>MAAC01013429.1_pt1 | contig 62881 bp, 46 predicted proteins | sample 1115981 | NCBI WGS metagenome assembly MAAC01 (sample SAMN04961126, study PRJNA320927) | seawater metagenome | isolation source: sample BD02T64 sea water enriched with oil for 64 days | place: USA:Gulf of Mexico | collected 2013-07-27 | reverse complement strand
TCACATTAACCAGCTCGGAAATAAAGGCGTTGTTAAGTAACACGCTTCCAGATTATATGGTGCCATCAGTTGTTATGGTATTGGATGCATTACCTCTTAACAACAATGGTAAAGTGGACAGAAATGCACTACCTAAAGCCGTATTTGAAAGTAGTCGAGATTATGTTGCTCCAGAAGGAGAGGAAGAGATAGCCATCGCAGAGATTTGGCTAGAGGTGCTTGGTGTCACACGGGTTGGGCGCTATGATAATTTCTTCGAGCTAGGCGGAGACTCGCTATTAAGTTTAAAAGCGATTAACAAAATACGAAATTGTGAATTGATATCCTTGGCACCGAATTTACGAGACCTGATGCTGAAGCCAACAATCGCTGACTTGATGAGTATTAACGATGCGGGTGAAAGCCGTGCAGCTGAAAACAATGCAATAGGAAAGGGTGCATTAGCAACAGCTTCGCCATTAATGGCGTTAAATACCATTGATTCTGAATTGCCAAATTTGTTTTGTGTTCATGCTGTGTTTGGTACCGTATTTGACTACAACAATCTTGCAAAATCATTGGCCGGACAGTATTCAGTATGGGGTATTCAGTCCCGTATGCTAATTAATCCACAGTGGTCAGATAGCTCGCTTGAGCAGATGGCAACGGATTATGTCGAGTGTATGCGACAGAAACAGCCTAAAGGCCCTTATCGACTATTGGGATGGTCTCTAGGGGGAGGTTTGGCAGTGATGATGACAGCAATTCTGGAGCAGCAAGGAGAGAAGGTGGAATGGCTTGGGTTAGTTGATAGCTACGTTCCCAAACCGTTTGATGCTGTGCAATTGGCAGCGTTTAAAGAGGGACAGGCCAGAGAGTTGGTGGATTTTATTAACCTGAATTTTCCAACATTACCACGGGCAGATCTACCGTCCATGTTGATTGATGCTATTGAAATGGATATAGAGTTAAATCGGGCGCAATCTCAGAGAATCTTGCAAGAAGTGATTGAGTTTTGTAATGTAAATAATCTAACGAGTTCTGGTTTTGATGCCGTGGAATTAGCCCATGTTTTCCTCATTACTTGGCATTTGAAACAATTGTCCGTGCAGGTGTCTCGATTACCCGAGGTGAATGCCCCCCCCTTTAGTTGGTGGATTAATGAGCGACAGGATGAAAGTGAGCTATTTGAGCAGCAAATTGGTAAGAAATGCGCGCAAAAGCACTTTGTTGGAGACGACCATTTCACGATTCTGGATGAACGGAAGTTTATTACTGACTTACAGGACTGTTTGGATCTGATTGAATCTGTATAATCTTAGGCAAAGCCGCTGGAGTAATCTGCAAGAAGACCAGCGGCATCATCTCCGTATTGATGTTTTGCTACTATAAGGTCGGTTCACCGTATTATGAAAAAACCGTTGTCCGCTGTCGCTTTATTGTTGGTTGGGTCATTGTTGTCTTGGCTATTATTAACAACGAAAGAAAAACCGGTACCACAACCCGTTGTTAATGCTGCCACTCCAGTGGTGGATATCGTGTACGCGCAACCGGCAACTCACCAACTATATGTTTATACCCAAGGTACTGTGCAGCCTGCTAAGGAAATTGATGTTGTTACTCAGGTGTCCGGCATTGTAGAAGCGATTGCGCCTGAATTTGCGAATGGTGCTTTTTTTCAAAAAGGTCAGCACTTACTCAATATTGAAGATGCTGATTATCGGTTTGCCTTAATTCGCGCAGAAGCAAATGTTGCCGAAGCCGAGCAAGTGCTGGCAGTAGAGCGGGCTCGGGCGGCTCAAGCGGTGAGGGAGTGGCGTGACCTTGGTCAGGAGGATGCTAATGCGCTTTCACTACGCAAACCACAGTTAGCAAGTGCACTGGCAAAGTTACGTGCTGCCGAGGCAGGTCGTGATGAGGCACAGCTAAACCTCGATAGAACCCATGTTAAAGTACCTTTTAATGGGCGAGTGCGGATGAAATATGTTGACGAGGGGCAATATGTATCACTGGGTACACCGATTGTTAAGCTGTATTCAACGGATAAAGTTGAAGTGCGATTACCATTAACGGATAAGCAGTTGGCGTTGTTAGATTTGCCTACGGGTAGAGTTACGCAGGGTAGTAAGTTGCCTACGGTTGAATTTGAAGTGTTATTTGCTGGTAACAAACAGCATTGGGAAGGTACGTTGGTTCGTACTGAGGCGACGGTGGACATAAAAACCCGTGTGGTTTATGCCATTGCCGAGATAGTTGATCCATTTTCTATGAATGAAGGACGTGCTCCTCTAAATGTAGGAATGTTTGTTAACGCAACGATATCTGGGAAAGCACTGGATGGTGTTATTCGGTTGCCACGCAATGCTTTGCAAATTGATCAAAAAATCCTAGTGCTCAATGAAGATAATGACATACAAATAAAAAGAGTGGATGTCCTGCAAACCAACAAGGAATATGTTTTGTTAACCGCAGATATTAAGAGCGGAGATCGTATTGTGATTTCTAATGTTCCGATGGCGGTATCTGGGATGAAAGTGAGCCCAAGGAAGGTTGAAAACATTTCTGCAATTAACATAGCAAAAAGTGAGCACTAGTCATGCAGGGTATCATAGCTTGGTTTATTAAAAATCCTATTGCTGCTAATTTGTTGATGTTAATGATTCTGATTAGTGGGATAGCAGGGTTACCTGATCTCAATAAAGAATTTTTCCCGGCAGTGAACAGTAATGTCATTGAGATTTATGTTCCTTACCGTGGTGCTGGTCCACGAGAAGTAGAGGAGAATATTTCTGTTCGTATTGAAGATGCTATCCATGATCTTGATGGTATTGACAAGATTCGTTCTACGGCTAGGCAAGGGGTTGGAATTACGTTAGTCGAGGTAGCATCAGAAGTCGACTCACAGTATTTGCTTAATAAAATTAAAAATCGTGTTGATGCGCTGACTACGCTGCCTGCAGAGTCCGAGAAGCCGCAAATTAAAGAGGTTGTTTATAGCGAACCCGTATTACGGCTTACGTTATCGGGTGATGCGTCTGAGACAACGCTTAAGCAGTACGGTGAAAAAATTCGAAATGAGATGGCTTCGTTACCCCATGTATCAAAGGTGGAGTTAAAGTCAACGCGACCCTATGAAGTTTCTGTTGAGATATCAGAACAAACGTTACGACGATACGGTTTACAGTTTGATCAGGTTGTTAACTCAATACGAAATCAGTCTTTAAATCTACCCGCGGGAGCCATTCGTGCAGAAGCGGGAAGTATTAAGTTGCAAACACGGGGCCAGGCATATACGGAAGGTGATTTTGAAGATGTTGTGATACTTAGAAACAGTGACGGTGTCTTGGTTCGATTGGGAGATATCGCTACCGTTATTAATGGTTTTGAACAGATAGATTCAGAAACACACTACAATGGAAAGCCTGCTGTTTTTTTTCGGGTACTGTCAATTAACAACCCCGATATTCTAAAAACCAGCGAAAGTGTACAAAAGTATGTTGAGGAAAGTGCATATAACTTGCCTGACGGTTTAACGTTATCCATATGGACTGATGCCAGTTTTTCCTTTAAGGGGCGTATCAAAACACTGGTCAGTAATGGTATAGGTGGTCTAGTTTTAGTGTTCCTTGTGCTAATGCTATTCTTGCGACCATTATTGGCAGTATGGGTTTGTGTAGGAATTGCTGTGTCATTTTTGGGGACGCTTTGGTTGTTACCCTATACCGGAATTAGTTTGAATATGCTGTCGTTGTTTGCATTTCTATTAATACTCGGCATTGTGGTGGATGATGCGATTGTTGTTAGCGAAAGCATTTACAGTAGACAGCAGTCAGGTCTAGTGGGGGATGAAGGAGCAAACGTCGGGGTACAAAGTGTATATAAACCGATTATGTATGCGGTTATTAGTACCATGATAGCTTTCGTGCCTATGTTTTTTCTTGTGGGAGATAGTGCAGATGCGGCAAAATCAATTCCTGTTGTCGTGTTGTTAACACTGACTTTCTCATTGGTAGAATGTCTTCTTATTCTACCGTCACATTTGTCAAAATTACGGCCAATACAAGCTCCCACCAATGGGGCTTCCAAATTGTTTGAACGCGCTCGGCAGGCTTGCGCTAATGGAATGGAACACTTTTCGACAAATTTTTATAGACCTATATTAAAGAAAAGCCTGCATTGGCATTGGTTTACGTTAGCGGGTTTTATTTGTGTTCTCATGATCAGTTTTTCAATACCCGCTGGCGGTTGGTTGCGAATGAGTTTTACGCCGGAAGTCACATCGGACCAACTAAAAATAAGAGTGGTTTTACCTGAAGGTTCTCCCTTTTCTGATACCGAAAATCTAATGAAAAAAATTGAAAACGCAGCGCTGCGTTTGCAGGATGAATACCGGTTTCCAGCGGTAGGCGAGAGCGCCGGAGGAAGTTATATTAGTAATATACTTGCATGGTCAAATGAAAATACTTTTTCCGTGCTTATCGCCTTGAATCGTGAGCGAAGATCTGAGATATCAGCAAAAAAAATGATTACTCAGTGGCGCGAATATGTTGGAGAGATTCCAAGTGTCGAAAGCTTTGATATGGCGTATACACTAAATTCAACAGGAAAGGCGCTTCAATTTGTACTGTCGGGGCCTGACAAAGATGCTCTAGCCAACGTTACTAACGAGTTAAAAGCATTGTTGTCACGTTATCCTGGTGTATACGATATTACAGACTCAATGCAAACGCCCCGCTTAGAAATTGAGTTAAATTTAAAGCCAAATGCCCAAACACTTGAGGTTGAATTAGCGGATATCGCTGCACAGGTAAGGCAAGGGTTCTATGGTGCAGAGGTTCAGCGAATACCTTTAGAAAATGAAGATGTGAGGGTGATGGTTCGGTACCCAAAAGATGAACGCGAAAGTGCCGATTATCTTCATAATATGTGGATACGGACTAAGAGCGGATTGGAAGTGCCTTTTGATACGGTTGCAGAGGTCAGTTATGTTCCGAGCTATCAGAAAATTGAACGTATAGACCGTCAACGAACATTGACCGTGAATGCAGGAATGAACAATGCGGAAGGCGATGCATCGAAAACGGTAAGTGCCATTATGAAAGAGCATGCCCACGGCTGGCAGGCACAATACCCGGGATTGCACATAAGCTTAGAAGGGGAGCAAAAAGAGACAGGCGAATTTATCGATTCATTACTCGTTAAAGTGGGTCAGGCTATACTTGTTATTTATGCGTTGTTTGCCATTGCATTTCGATCTTACTGGCAGCCCGTTATTATTCTTACCGCGATTCCTTTTGGGTTAATGGGAGCGATTGTCGGCCACTTGGTGATGGGGTGTGATGTCAGTATATTTTCTATGTTAGGTGTTGTTGCGTGTACTGGGGTGGTGATTAATGATAATTTGGTTCTTATCGATAGAATTAATCAATTGCGAGATAGTGGGGTGGAAATAACGGAGGCCTTGTTACAAGCGGGCCAAGATCGTTTTCGACCCATTGTACTAACGTCTATTACCACCTTTATTGGTCTTGTTCCTATTATGTTAGAAACCAGCTTACAGGCACAGTTTCTGATCCCTATGGTGACATCCCTTGCGTTTGGCGTGTTGATGGCAACATCAGTTACCTTGTTGTTGGTACCGACCCTGTATTTGATGGGGGAGCGGGTTAGGGCAGTAGTCGCAATAAGAAAAAATGGTGTTTATGGATGAGTTTTTGCCAATTAAGGTCGTTGAGTTACGACTTTGATTGGCAAAGGTGAAATTTTTAGCGATATTATTTGATACTCTCATTCTAGTTTTAGTTAGATTTACATTGATTTAGTTAAATCAGCGTAAATCTATAGTTTTATTCTCATCCGGTAACAAAGGCCAGGATGTTTTATAAAAGTTTCCTTCCCAATCCTCAATTGTTAGCCAAAGTTCTGCGTCTTCTTTAAGCTTTTGGGGTACCTGCATGTGAGCATGCAGGTTGCCGATAACGCCATGAACAACTGAGCCAGGGGCTCGAGTGGTGCGTGGTTTTTTAGGTTTAACATACATAAATTTTATTGCTTGAGGGTCACCTTCGGCAATGAATGCATTTAATGTTGTCATTCTTCCCGGTTGAATGGGGTTAAATTCTTTTTCAAGAGGCCCTAAAATGGCATTCAGAGATATGCGCCATGAGCCAATTTGTTGTTCGGTATATTTATATCCAGAATCGACTATACCTTCTTGTTGCAGTGAGAAACTGGTACTGATGCCATAACCAATAACGATGATAAAAAACCAATTAACGTATTTGAAACCCGACATTGGACCGCCCCAGGGGCGAATGAATAACCATGCTTTGTAGGCTTTTTGTTTTACATCGGGTGTTGTTGGTAGTAGTTTTTGTGTCGCAGATTTGGTGCGTTTATAAAAAATGATCATGCCAGATATAGAGAGCACACACATCGCAGTACCGAACACAAACCAAACCAGTTTGACCAGAAAATCTCCAGTGCCGTCATACCCCCATGTGCCGTAGTGTAATGGCCCCATGGATAAATCGACACGTTTCACTGGTTGCATGTCCCCGGCAATTCGATGACCAATGATTTCGGCGGTATAAGGATGCACAAAGTAACGAGTGGAATACCTGTTAACAAGCAGCTCGCGCTTGGTACCATAAACGGTATACGCCATACCATTATGCTGAGGGGGGTAGAGGTAGTTTATATGAAAATCAGGATCGTGTTCTTTTACGGCTTTAACAATTTCTGCCGAGCTCAGGGGAGTAGGGGCACCCTTACCCAATTTTTGTAAATCTTGGTTTGTTAATGCGGGGTCAATGACGTTATCAGGTAGAAACTGCGGGGCAGCATCAAGTTCGACCAACGGGTTTTGATAAAACCACCAACTGCCACTGACGCCAATGATTAATACAAACCACATGGACCATAGGCCGATAAACTTATGTAAGTCACCTAGCAGGATGCGTAACTTTGCGTTCCACCGGGGTAAGGTGAAGAATTCGCGCCAGAATCGTCGGTATGAGACCAGTCCAGAAATCAAACCAATCAAACATATAACACCAAATGCGTTCACTATTGCCCGGCCAACTACGGGTAAATACAGGCTACGGTGTAAGGACGCAAAAAATTCACCTACCGTAATAAAATCTGTTATTCCTGTTACTTCGCCCGTGTAGGGGTTTACCCATGCTTTTTTGAAACTGCCATCAGGGAGGGTCATCACCGCTTGGGCTGCCGTTCGTTCCCGGTTACTTGCGGTAACGATGCCAACAAACCCAGTGCCTGGCATTGCTGCTTTTAAATGGTCAAATACTTCTCCCTCGTTGAGCTTTTCTCCTTCTGGAGAAACGCGTACTTCGGAGTATATGAGCCAATCAATCTCTTCCGCAAAAACAGCGATGGTTCCAGTAATTAACACAATACTAAAAATTAGCGATAATTTAAGACCTATAAAACTATGTACAAAATAGGCAGCTCGGTGGGCTGTTAATTTCTTTTTCTTCCGTACACGTGTTTTGGCTCCAGTATTGTCTAAGATTACCTCATTGCTTGCATCAGTTGAGGGTACAAAGTCAACGGTACTATCAGCTTTTGTATTCACGCTAGACTCCCTGTGTTAAATATAGAGTTTTTGATGTCTCTTCCAGTGCTGATAGCGATTGCGCCCAGCGTTGTGTAAAAGACCCCGCTCTAAGCTTTGAAAAATCATCAATATGCCAAACGGTTATATGTTTGGATAAGTCGGATACAGTGGAGTGGCCTTTGGGTTTGTTGGAGATATATAACGTCTTAAACGTGTTCGATGTTGCTTCTTGAAGCGAAACTTCAGGTAGGAGCGTCGCCGCAGCGAGCCCGGACAGTTCTTGTTTGTTAATCGCCACCTGCATTACTTCGCTTGATTGCAGCAATAGATCGATATTGATTTGTATCGTTCGTAAGTTTTGTAACATGGATAAGGAATTAGTTTTTAACGCATGAATAGTAACTTTCTTGGTTTCTTTCTCTAAATCACTCTGCTCTATGATGGAAAGCAAATCTCGATGTACGATTCCAATCATCATCATTGCGTTGGCTGGACTAAGCCAAAAGTATGCGGGTAATCCTTCTGTTGGCGTAATTGCAACGCGTTCACCACCAGGAATTAAGGCTTGTGCGGCATCAATGGGAATAACGCCAATGTTTGTTGTCCGCAGGGAAGGGTAAAGATTTATGGCAGGCCACACGGAACTCATGCCTAAGGCAATGTCAGAATGAGGGAACGATTCAGTGGTTTGACGTTTTATCCAGCCGGGAATACGTTTAATGCTATAGCGTTTTGGAGCTAAGTGGTTGGCATCAATAATGGTGTTTTCGCAAAGCTCCTGAGCGATACTTGATAGAACAGGAACCACAGAACTCAGTGTTATTCGCGCGTCTTGTTTTTTAGTGATCGTTTTAGATGGTGTTTTTAGTGTGGAACATGCTCCAAAGTTACTGATGATAATCAATAAGATAAGGCGTCGAGTTAAGTGTGAAGTGAATATCATATAGTCCTCTATGCTGGCTTTAAGGCAAGTTGTCGATACAACAAGCAAACAAGAAACCAAGAACAAGCAAATAAGGTAATGGCTGGACCAGCCGAAACTGGCCACTGGCTATACATTGGGATCAGTACACCCAGAACAGATGAGCTACTGGAAAAGAAAATAGATAGAAATAGCAGTTGTTTGAGGTTTGTTGCAATGAGTCTCGCGCTTGCTGCGGGTATTAGCAGTAGGGCACCCACCAGTACAGCACCGATTATTTTTACCGAGGCGACGGTGATTAATGCGATCAAAATAACAAAGGCATAATCATGTGCGCGCGTGTTAATTCGTTGGCTATGGGCTACTTCCGGAGAAATTGCGACGAGATAGGCGTGATTTCCATAGCGGAAACTTAGTAGCACTACAATGCTACAAATAGTAAATAACATGATGAGATCGCCAACACTAGCCACGAGTATTGACCCAAACATTACCTGTTCAATTAAGTGAGCATTGATCTTCTTAGCAACGTAAAGTAGCAGTGCCGCCCCCATTGCTAACGCAAAAGAAAGAAAAACCCCAATGAGTGCATCATACGGAATAGTTGAGCGGCCCTTTACCCATTGGAGAAGTAGCGCAAAAAAGATTGAAAAGCTAAAGAGACTGATAAGGGGGGATTCTACTGGCTCCCCAAGCAAAATCCCGATACTGACCCCGGTTAATACACTGTGTCCAACTGCCTCAGAAAGAAAGGCAAGTCGCTTCACAACAACCAGCGTGCCCAGTAGCCCGAGTAGCGGGCCAATCATGATGCTGGCAAAGAGTGCGTTGATCAAAAACTCATAGGCAAACATCTGAGGTAATAGGCCTTGATCGACTCCGCTAGAAAATAGTTCATACACTGTTGTCATCATGTTACGAGTTCACTTTGTTGGCTCCGCCAGCTGAGTAATGCGCTGGGAGAGTCAGACTTTGTCAGCTCCTTGTCGATCCAGTAGGCGAGATCGCAATGTTCATTCACTAAGTTCCAATCATGCTCGACCATTAAAATGGTGCCACCGGATTTATGGAAACGTGTTAGTAATTGGAGTGTGTCCTCACGCCCCTGGCGGTCAAGTCCGGTCATCGGTTCATCAAGAATCAATAGGCTAGGACTCTGTAATAGTGCGGTTGTTATCATTAATCGTTGTCTCTCTCCACCGGATAAATCCCCAATTTTCCTATCGAGTTTATCGGTAAGTTCAATATGTTTTAGTGCTTCTGTAATATTGCTGGGTAGGCTGCGTTTGAACCAGATTGGCTTTGAGGACAGTGACATTAACAAATAGTCGCGCACAGATATCGGTAAGCTGGTATCAAACGGCATCAATTGAGGGATGTAGCCGATACGTTGTTTTGCGTTCTTAGGTTGGCCCGTAGTCATTGGCCAATCAATATTGATTGTTCCAGTATGATTGTTTAATCCTAAGATGGTTTTAAGTAGCGTACTTTTACCACCACCGTTTGGCCCAAGGATACCGTGCCATTTGTTGGCTTCAAACTTACAAGAGATGTTTTGAAGTAATATTTGAGCGCCACTTTTAAGGGAGACTTTTTCTAATGAAATTGAGGGGCCGGGAAGGTTTTCGGGGATCATAGCGTGATTCTCCCTGCTGCATAGGTCAGGGCTGACACCAAAGTATCAAGATTATGGCTCATATCTTCAATGACAAGCTCTTCTCTATAGTCTCCATATGTCATATGGGAAAAATGAAATAAACGTGACTGTGTTTCTTTTTCAATAACCTTCACATATTGGTTAGCCATGTTTAATTCAGTAAATAGAATATGAACATTAACATCACGAATTTTATTGATGGTTTTCTGAAGTTGAGCGGCGCTAGGTGAAACGCCGTGTGCGGGTTCTACAACTGCCGAAACGGTCATGCCAAATTCTTGCAACAAATAACCGTATGCATTGTGGGTACTTGCTATTCGGATGTTGCTTAAATCTAAATCACGTAGTTTTATAGAAGCTTGGTTTTTGATGTTGCGCAGTTTTTTTGCATAAATCCATGCATTTTTTATATAGAATTTTCCATTGTCGGGATCAACTTTAGCGAGCTGACGCGCGATTGTGTATATTTGACGAATGGCTGCATCGATAGAAACAAAGGTGTGCGGGTTGTGCTTTTTTCCACCTGGTTTACTAATAAGAGGAACAGATTCATTGGAGTATATAATGTTGAGGTCTTTCAATTTTAGCTTTTTAAGCACATCAATGGCGAACTCATCGTGGCCGATGCCATTGACAACAATAGCATCCATGGATTGCAAGCGGTTAAGATCGGCGGGGGATAACTTGTAGGCATGAGGGTTGAAACCGGCTTCGATAAGCGGAATGACATTGGCTTTATCGGCAACGATATTTTTTACGTAACTGTAATAAGGGTGCAGAGTGATCCCGATATTGATTTTTGCCGATGCAGAGGTAGACAAAAAAAGGAATGAAAATAGTACTATTTTCGTCAGATTGTTTTTCGAATCAGTGTTTGTGTGCATCTTTGGCATCCGGTTGTGATTTTCCAATACGTTGCCAATTTGAGTTGTGAGTTTGCTGGCAATTTTCTATGGAGAATGGCGAATTGTCATTGGCAACTCGCCACGAGATTTCAGGGGAGGTGCCAGGATCTTTTGCAGAAAAATGCAATTTGATTTGGTATGCAGGGATTAGGTCGATGGTTTCTGCAATTAAACAATGTGTGTCTTGTTGCCAATGAAGTTTTGTCATGTTGTCGAATTCATTTTCACTGAAAGGACTCAGCTTCATTTCGATCAAGGTATCAAGATTTGGACGGGTACCCATGATTTCCTCATGCATAACAATTTCTTCTGCCGCATTACTTAATGCTACAAGGCTTTGGCGTAGGGCTTGTGGTGTTACATCTTGATGGTCTTGCACGGAAGGATAGAGGAGGTGTAATAGGGTGCTGGATATAGCGAGTATCGCCGCAAGGATAGAAAAAACAATAACATCCTCAGTTTTTCCGCTCCAGGGAGCTACCGTTTCGCTATTAAATTCCATTAACTTCTTCATCCGATATTTCAAGAACGTGGCCTGGGCCTGCATCCATAATTATAAAATAGGCTCCAGAAGGAGGGGTGAAGCGATACATTGCGCTGTTGTCGGTGTGACCTTTGGCAACTTGCTCATCATCTTCTGAAAAAACTTCCATTACGACGTTGGGTGCTTTTGAGCGGTCTGAGAAGCTTGCTTCGCAGATAACTTGTTTAACGCTAGTATCCATTTTGCAATTAAGCACTGGATAATGGGCTTCTGCCGAACCACAAAAAACGAAGAGCAACAATAAGTATTTGGGAGAAATAAAAGGTGATTTCATTTAAGGTTCCTTATTTAGCCGGGATAGCTATTATCCTTGTTGTTGGTTTTTTGGGTTGCTAGTTTTTCTTGTATTCGCAGGTCAATGGTTTTTAGTCCATCCGGCATCAGAGGCCAGGAAGTTTGGTAGAAGTTACCTTGCCAGTCTTCAATTGTTAGCCATAATTCTAAGCCTTCCTTGAGTTTTTTCGGAACGGGCATGTGGGCATGCTGGTTACCAATTGTTCCATGAACCACGGAGCCTGGAGCCCTGGTAGTGCGTGGCTTTTTGACGTTAACGTACATGAACTTTATTGCTTTTGGATTGCCGTTTTCTATATAGGCGTTAAGTGTGGTTTGTCGACCTGCTTGAATCGGGTCCATATCTTTTTCAAGTAGCCCTAATGTAGCGTTTAGAGAGATTTTCCAATCACCAAGTTGCTGGGATGCGTATTGATAACCCGACCCAGAGGTGCCTTCGCTTTGAAGTTTAAAACCAATATTGATGCCTATGAAAATAACTATAATAAACGCCCAGTTTACGTATTTGAGCGCCGACATTGGGCCACCCCAAGGCCGAATAACATTCCATACCTGTTGGAGTTTTCTTTTCTTGTTGTCTTTTGGTAAAAGTTTTTGCGTAGCGGATTTAGTTCGTTGATAGAAAATAATCATGCCGGATATCGACATGATACTCATGGCAAGGCCGAAGAAAAACCAGATGCATTTTACAATCAGATCGCCCCAACCGTCATAGCCCCATGTGCCATAGTGAAGAGGGCGCATAGACATATCAATACGGGTCAATAGAGGAACGTCTTCCGCTAATCTAGAGCCAATGATGACCCCTGTATAGGGGTGAACAAAATAGCTGGCATCCCATTTGCTGGTCAGTAAGTCTTGCTTAGTACCCCTGACGGTATAGGCCATGCCATTGTGTTCCGGAGGGAATAGTAAATGGGCAGTAAAGTCTGGGTCGTGTTTTTTTATAGAAGCAACAATGTCACTAGCCCGTAGCGGTGTGGGAATGTGAGTGCCTAACTTATCCAAATCACTTTGATCAAGAGCAGGGTCAATTGTCTTGGCGGGTAGAAATTGAGGGGTAATGTTGTATTGGGTGAGGGGGTTTTGGTAGAACCACCAACTTCCGGTAACACCAATAATGAGTACAAACCAAAGGGACCATAACCCTAAAAATTTATGCAGGTCGCCAAGAAAAATCCTGGATTTTACATTCCAACGTGGAAGTGTAAAAAATTCTTTCCAGAACTTTCGATATGAAATTAATCCCGTTATTAGACCGGTTAAACATAGCAGGCCAAACACGTTTACCAAAGAACGCCCGATAAGGGGCATAAATAAGTTTCTATGTAATATGGAAAGGAACTCGCCTACGGTTAAAAAATCGGTGGTGCCTGTTATTTCTCCAGTATAGGGGTTAGCCCATACTCTTTTGAATCCCCCGTCAGGTAGCGTCATTACTGCATTTGCAGCGGTTCGTTGGCGATCGTTAGCGGTGGAATAGGCGCTTAGACCGACATTTGGCATGGCTGCTTGCATACGATCAAAAACGTCACCTTCGTTCATCCGCTCACTGAGAGGGGATACTCGAATTTCTGGATAGAATAACCAATCTATTTCTTCTGCGAAGACGGCTAGAGTGCCGGTAATGAGTACGATGGAGAATAGTAAGGAGAGTTTTAAACTGATAAAGCTATGGACGAGGTACGCTGCACGATGAGCTGTTAGCTTTTTCTTTTTTCGTGGAATTGGTTTTGTAGACGTATGTGGCGTACTGGTTTGGCTCCTCATTGGTAGTCCCCTTTGTTTTTGAATAGTGAAAAACGACCTTCTAATTGGCGCTTTAGATGATGTATTGAGAAAGTTGTTTTTTTGGGAATGATGAGGAAACGACGATGCCTCGCCAGCAACAAGTTCAATCTGCCTAGCAATGCATATAGTAATCGTTCGTATTAGCATTTGCAATAGCGGGTTCTTTTTTATACGTTTAGAACAATGATTTTCTTTGAGATATAGAGTGGGTTGGTTTGTAGAAGACAAAAAAAACCAGGCATAAATGCCTGGCAAAATGGTAAACCAAAGTATTGGTGCGTTAGAACTTTACCGCCATACGGGCAACAGCGGTACGACGCTTAGCGTAAAAGCAGTCGCCGCGTGATAGGCAAGTAGATACGTATTCTTTGTCAGTAAAGTTATTTACATTTAAACTAAAATCCCAGCTTTCTGTTTCGTAGCCAGCCATTAAGTCACCAACTGTGTTAGATGGGGTTTTAATCTTGTCTGCTCCACCCCAGCTTTCGCTATTGTATCTAACACCTAAGCCTAGTTTCAGGCCATTTATGAAGCCACTAGGTCGATAGCTGACCCAAGAGGAGGCTTGTTTTTCAGGGACGGAGGCGAGACGCGAACCACTGGGGCTCTTTGTATTTAGTTTTGTTAGATAAGCTTCAATGGTAAAGTCACCAACCGGAATAATAGTTTCAAGTTCCAACCCTGTTATAGTAGATTCGCCTTCTTGTTGAGAGCTTAGTACGGTACTGGGGTCGTCTAAATTGGTTATGTCTATATCAAAATAAGCGATAGTTGCAAAAGCCTGAGTACCGGATGGTTGGTATTTTATACCTGCTTCTAGTTGTTTTCCTTCTTTGGGTTTCTTTGCTTTCTTTGTAATGTCATCTGTGTCGATAACAGGCTCAAATGATTCCGCATAGCTTGCATAAGGAGATATACCATTGTTGAATTGATACATAGCGCCAGCGCTTAAACTCACGGCTTCATCTTTTGGATCTTCAATGATTATATTTGTGCCAGTTATAGATTCGCTATCTGTTTTAGTTTTATCAAAACGCACACCGGCATTAACAATCCATTGTTTTATACTTATCTGATCGTTTATATATATACCTGTGCTTTTGGTTTTAGTCTTGGTAGTGGTGGGATCTACACTACTAAATACTTCATGTTCTGTTGGGTAGGTACCGTACGTGGGATTGAAAACGCTGAAGTAATACTTTTCATCAGAAGGTCCAAATGGAGCACCATAAGGATTTAACAGGTTGGCACCCAATACTCTTGCATATGCGCTATTTTCTTTGGTTTCTATAACTTGATGTTGCACACCGATCATAAGCTTGTGGTTTACAGTACCGGTCATGAAATTTGCGTGTGTACGTACATCAGCAGCTGATTGCTTTGATTCCGATTCCGCTATATAGAACGTTCGAGGAGTTAAACCATCTTTGTACAGCTCTGTGGTGATCAAAGGGTTTGGAAGGTAGCGAGTTCCTTCAGCATCGAGAAAAGATGTCCAAGCTTGAGCATAATCTGCTTCCCCTCTTGAGTGCCTAGCGGTTGCCTCCAAACTCCAGATGTCATTAAATTGGTGGTTTGCTAGTAATGTAAACGACGTGCTTTTGGTATCAAACTTGTTAAATCCAGGGTCGCCTGTATAGGACTCACTTCCAATCTTTTTTCCGTTTCTAGCAGTATATAATGTACCTTCAATTGGTAAAAACTGAGCGGCGGTGTCACTTTCTGTATCTGTGTGATTAATCAATGCCGTGATTTCAGTATCTTCACTGACCCGCCAACTGAGAGAGGGGGCTAATACAGTTGTTTTCTCATCCACATAATCAACTTGTGTACCGCTATCTTTGGTAACCGCTACTAGACGATAAAGCCACTGATTTTCATCATCGATTGCACCAGTAAAATCGCCTGCAATTTGTTTATGATCAAAATTCCCAGCTTCTATAACCAGCTCTCCTTGAGTTTCAGCTTGAGGGCGTTTGCTAACGATATTTACCAATCCGCCGGGAGTACCTTGTCCATATAACACTGATGCTGGGCCTTTCAGAACTTCTACTTGCTCAAGGGTATAGATGTGCGGCCGAGTATTGTTATAATTTCCAAACAAGGACTGTAAGCTGTCTTGGTACTGACTCGCATCTAAACCCCGAATTTTATAAGAGTCAACCCGGGTTGCAAAACCAAACGGTTGACCTGTTACTCCAGCGCTATACATAAGGGCATCACTTAAACTTAACGCTCCTTTGTCTAGGATAGACTGTTGGTTAATAACAGATACTGAGCGAGCGGTCTCCATAATAGGAGTGTCTGTTTTAGTCGCGGAGTAATGGCCTAATTCTCCAACTACAACAACTTCTTCTGTGTTTTGTTCGGAAGCTTTAGTTGTTTTAGGTAAAGTCCCATTATCTATTTCTTCGGCTTGCAATAAATTAGGTAAGCAACCCGCAATTATCACGCTACTTATGATTAGCCCACTACGTTTGAACATCTTGATTCCCCCATGGCTTTACTTGGATAGATTGCTTGGATGCGAATCATAACGAGAACGATTACTATTTGCAATTAAAGTTTGTGCAAATATTCATCGTTTGTCAACGGGGCTGTCGAATGATGATCGTTGGTCAAATAGTTTTTTTGGGAGTTGGTGGAGAATAATTACCGCCGTAAAGAAAACTCTACGGGTATTACAAACTCAATAGTTTTACCTTTGACTTCCGGTGGCGGGGCTGGCAATGGCTGAGCGCGAGCTACCAATGCTAACGCTTCCTTGTTTAAGGCATCAAATTCACTGGGTTTTTCCAAGCGAGAATTGAGTACCATTCCATCGCGGCTGATGATGACTCGCACCAAGATAATGGCTTCTTCTCTATTACGTTTGGCCAGGCGGGGGTAGCGTTTATGGCGTGCGAGATGATTGAATAAGGCGGACTGCCAAGTGGCGCGAGACTGCTTGTTATTTAGTGATAACTCGCCATCGGTTGGAGCTGCCGCAGTGGGAGCTTCGGGGGCATCGATAGGTTCAGAAGTCAGGTCCTTTTTGGGTAGGGGCTCCTCAATCACAGGTTCTGTTTTTTTCTCAATAGGCTTAGGAGGAATGATCGCTTTTGCATGCTTAATTATCGGAGGATTAGGCAGCGGTTTAATTTCAGGTTTAGGGGAGGGCGCTGGTTTTGGCTTAGGCTTAGGCTCGGGCAGTATTTCTTTTGGCTTGGGTGCTACAGGCACAGGTGCCAGGTCAATCATAATTGCAGCCAAAGGCCTTGATTCTGAATTCGAACCGGCCGAAGCTTGATTCATCGCGAACAGCGCGGCACCTATGTGTAATGCGGTTATCAATACAAATGATCCGACCCAGCGAAAGGTGTCACTGTTTACCCATGGTAAAGGTGGGGTAGCGAAGGTTTTTATTCTGTTGTTGTTGTTGTGTTTCACTGTAATACAGGCGCTTCGGAAATCGTGCTTTCTATACCGACAAGTGCAATTTTCAAATATTCTGCTGCACGTAGTTCATTCATTAAGGCCATTAAATCACCGTAAGCAACAGTTTTGTCAGCGCGTAAAAAAATTCGTGAGGTATTATTATTTTTAGTAACGTTATCTAGTTGCTGTTTTATGTTCTCTCGAGAAATTACGCTATTACCTAGGGCGATACTTAGATCACTTTTAAGCGTTAGGTATATGGGTGTATCTGGACGTGATTTGGTTTTAGCCGTGGATGCTGGTAGATCAACATTGATATCGACAGTTGCCAGAGGGGCCGCAACCATAAAAATGATAAGAAGCACTAACATCACATCAATAAATGGCGTAACATTTATTTCATGAGCTTCAGCTAGTTCATCATCGCTTTGGTTTAATTGGAATGCCATTGTTTAATTCGCTTTTTTCTGCTTGACCAATCGAAGGTTCGTACCGCGATCTAGCCCTCTTGATACCAGACACATAATACCTGCGGAGCTATCTGATATTAGGGATTTTGCACCAGCAATTTGACGAGTGAAATGGTTATAGATAATCACTGCTGGAATCGCAGCAACTAAGCCAAGAGCGGTAGCTAATAGCGCTTCGGCTATGCCTGGGGCAACCACCGCTAAATTGGTGGTATTGGCTTTCGATATTCCGATAAAGCTATTCATGATGCCCCATACGGTGCCAAATAATCCAACAAATGGGCCCACAGCGCCAATGGTGGCCAATAATCCTGTGCCTATTAGCATTCGGCGAGTTGATGCGGCTTCTATCCGAGAAATGCGGGATGCGACGCGTTCTTTGATACCTTCTTTGTTGGATTCTTTACCCAATAAATCTGAAGAAAGGTGAAGCTCTGCATCGGCAGCTTCTATCAAATCTCGCCCGACACCGTGTATTTGATTTGATTGCAAAGCTTCAGTAAGAGTATTGGATGCTAGGATGCTTTCTACATTTTTACGCAACGTTCGTTTAAGCGTTAGAAGTTCTATGGACTTAGATAGCAATATTGACCATGTTAATAATGAAGCGATTGCTAAACCTATCATAACCGTTTTCACGACGTTGTCTGCTGCGAGGAACATGCCCCAAGGGGAAAGGTTATGGGGTAGCGTTGACGATAGAGGTTGCACGCTTTCTGCGAGAGAGAGTTGCGGAGTAAGGGTAGTAATTAAGACGGTAACAGCAAGATAACTAATTACCGTAAAAAACTTGGAAGATAAAGGTTGTATCGTTGCCATGATAAATCAACTCCTGTGATGTGTGTTTTATATACTGAGTGCTCGGTAACTGTTAACGGTTCGCTATTAGGTCTATGATTGCAAAAAGGCAACGATGTTATTATCGTTGCCTTTTTCTATCTAGATTGTTTCGTCTTCAAACTCATCGAGAAGGTCAGCCATAATTGATAGCTCATCCTCTTCTTCTGCAAGACGAGCAGATATACGCATACATAATTCTTGTACCAGGTCTTCTATTGTTGGTACTTCCATTAAGAGAGTGGCAGGTAGTTTGATGTCCAATTTCTGTTCAAGGCTCCCTTTGAATTCTACTGCCATGAGGGAGTCTATTCCCATTTCAAAAAAGCCAGTGTCTAATTCTGGAAGATCGCCATTTTCGAAACCCATTACAATCGCGAGCTGTTGTTGTATCTCTGCTTGAAGTGTGAGTTTACGTTGGTCTTCATCTAGCTCGCTCAATGACTTAAGCAAATCCCCGCGAGTTATAGACTTCTTCTCGTTCTGAAAAGCCTCCTGTTGCAGGATGTAATCGAAGAAACTCATTGGATCACTTTGATGGGTTAGTGCCTTGTTCCAGTTCACAGACATAACAGAAACAACGCCGCTCATTGGAGGGTTTAGCATAACAGCTTTCATTTTATCGAAAGACTTTTGAACCGAAACAGGGTGGATTCCAACGGTCTCAAAGTATTTCTTTAAATCGATATCAGAAGTTGAGACCATTCCTCCACTGTTCTCACTGGCTTGCCATGGCCCCCAATTGATACTCAATGCGGATAGACCTTGTTGCCGGCGGAGCTTGGCGAGTCCGTCTAACATGGCATTTGCTGAGGCGTAGTTACTTTGCCCCGGGCCGCCCATAATGGCTGCCATAGAAGAAAATAAAACAAAATGATCCAGATTGAGATGTTCAGTGGCTTTATGTAATAACCAAGCTGATGTGACTTTTGGTCTCCAAACAGTTTCAAAGTCGGCCCACTCTAAATGTTGGAACATTGCATCTTTAATGACTCCTGCGGCGTGGAAAATACCACCTAGAGGGGCAAGTTGCGAGGCTTCAGAAATACACTGGGCAATCACCTGTGCATCACTAACGTCTCCTGTTACCCACACAATATGAGTTCCATTTTCCTGGTGTTGGGCAACACGGTGTAATACTTTCTCAGGTTTGGATCGGCTTACTAAAACAATGGATTTCGCTCCATGTTCGCATAACCAGTCAATCAATGAACTCCCGATAGATCCGCTCGCACCAGTAATAAGGTAGCTTTTGTTTTTATCGACAGCTTTTTTATGTCGTGTCGGCATTGCAAGGACAATCTTACCGAGATTTTTTGCTTGGCTTAAATGACGCAATGCGGTGGCAGCTTGTTGTACTGAAAATGTTTCTACAGGAAGAGCATTGAATCTATTCTCATCAAAACCCTGCCATAGTAAACGTTGCAGCTCTGCGTATAATTCGGGGTTTTTTGTCGCTGAATCAGCTAAATCAAAGCACCAGTACTTTGCATTTGGGCGTAATTCAGATACTTGCTCATTAGACCATACACCGATTTTACCAATTTCTACAAAACGCCCTTTATCCGTTAATGTATTAAGGGCCGCCGGAATAAAGTCGCCATTTAGCGAGTTAAGAATGACATCAACACCATTGCCGTTGGTATCATCAAGAATTCCCTGTGAGAAATCAGTATCACGGGAGTTATAAATATGCGTAATTCCCTGTGAGCGTAAAAAATTCCACTTTCTTGGTGATGCGGTTGCGAATATTTCAGCACCTTGTGCTTTTGCGATTTGAATGGCTGCTTGTCCAACACCGCCGGCTGCTGCGTGGATCAGTACTTTGTCCCCGGATTTAAGCTTTGCTAGTTGCAACAGTGCATAGATCGCCGTCATGTAGACTGTGGGAAGTGCAGCGGCTTCAACGAATGACAATGTTTCTGGCATTTTTGAAACGGTTGCCGATGGCACTGTGATGTGGCTCGCCAAACAGCCTGAGGCACTAACGATAACGTTATCACCACTTTGAACATGCGTAACATTGCTACCAACATGCTTAACGATACCGGCACCCTCGTAACCTAGCGGAAGATCCTTGGCGTCTGTGATACCTTGTTGTTCTAAGTATTCATTTAACGCACCTAGAGTAAACAAGACATCTTTAAAGTTAAGAGCAGAGGCCTGGATTTCAACACAGACCTCATCTTTAGCAGGTAGAGCAATTTCATCACTGACCAGTGTCAGCTGCTCGAAGCTTCCGAAATCACTTAATTGTAATTTGTAGGCCTCTGCATTTGGAAGGGGAGTTATTTCTCGTTGTTTTCTATCGCTTTCAATGCCAGGAATGAGTCGCTCAACAAGGACATTTTCGTCATTAATGCGTAGTTGTTTCTCGTTAAGCGGGGTGATTAATAATTTAACCAGTGTTTTAATGCTTTCTTCTGACTGTGAATACTCAATAAATTGACTGTTCCAGTTGTCTTGCTCATTTGCAACGGTTCGAACCAATAACCGTTGTGCATCAAACAGTGGTGTTGCTTGAAGGTAGCTGCCTACTTTATTTGATCTCTTGCCGATGAGAGGAACAAGGTTTATTTCATTTCGTGAAAATCTATTTTGTAATAGTTTTAGTTGAGAAACACTGTTTTCAATAGAGGATATTGATCCAGTAATATCCAGGTCATCGCAACTTTCCAAAAATAGCAGTATTTTACTGGGTAAGGGGCTTTCCTCTTTGAGTACTGATGGTAGGGTATCTTGAGGCACTATTCTTACTTTTACGCCTTCATTTTCTAACTGCTGTGGAAGTAGTGATAAGGCATTAGCTAAACCTTCTGTATTTAATATTAGCCACCATACGTTATCGTCATTGGCCTGGTTATCATGAGTGGTTTCAGTATTGGGTTTTTTTTCTGGTTCAATCCATTCAATGTGGTAGTACAGATCATTGGTATCGGTATCTTTATTTTTATTACTCGTCAAGACACTGTGAGGAGTAGGAACCAAACGTAGGCCCAATAGTTCTAACAGTGGGTTGTTGTCTTTGTCGGTGATTAAAATATCACCTTTGTATAGCCCTGTTTGTAGTAATTCAAGGGTTAGATGAGAGCGAAATACGGTATTGTCAGTTGATTCTATTTTATTTGCGTTGAAAAAACGAACTGAATCAAAAGAGAGTGGAAGATAGGTTTCGTTGTCGAGAGCCTTAACGATGGGACCTGCAGTTTGTAATGCGCCATCTAGAATACCTATGTCGACCATTCCACTGTCGCCACAACCACCGGATAGCAGGGCAGTGGATAAGCCTGTTTCTATATTGAATTCTACATCTGAAACACATTGAAAGCCTTGGCCATAGGCTAATCCTGATTCGTCAGCAAGGCGGCTGTAGAATGTTTCAACGGACATGGTTTCAGCGAGCATAGTTTCGCCGTCTTCAATACTAACCGTATCAATTATAGAGTCTGAGCCGGCCTCTAAGAATTCCGCGGAAACAAAGGGAACCCATTTCCTTTTTTCATCTTTAATGATATGGCTAGAGTAAACTGTGATCTTATTACCTTTAACTACCGTTTGTATACTTATCTTTTGATCCGTAAGAAACAGAGCCTGTTTGATTTCGACGTGTTTCAATTGAACGCGTTTGTTTTTGCCTAGCTCTTTTTGCGCGGCGGTAGAAAGAATGTCTAACCAACCTGCAGCGGGAAAAACAACTTGGTCAAATACACGATGTTCTTCCAAATATCCGGGTAAACGATCGCAAATTGTATTCTGATAGTAAGAGCCTTCCTGGTCGCCAGCAAGGCTAAGTTCTTGGCCTAGCAAACTTTTCTCAGAGGCATCGGCTAGTCCACCGTTGGCACGCGCTTGGTGCCATTCATATTGGGATTGTGGGTTTTCAACAAACCAAAATCGACGACGGGAAAATGGATAATTGGGCAATCGAACACGTGGTGATTCTGAGTGCAGTGTATCCCACAGAGGTGGTTCTCCAACGCTGTAGCATTCGCCAATAGTTGCTAGCACGTCATGCCAAGATTTCCCGTCTCGTTTTATAGTTGGTATTAGCTGGAGGTTATCATTGTCTGTTTCAGACAATACTTGTTTTGCGTTTGCGGTTAATGTCGGTTGTGGGCCGATTTCGATTACAATATGACGTGATTGGCTGGATAAAAAATCAACGCTGTCTGCGAACATAACTGGCGCGCGAACGTGATCCACCCAGTAATCTGCGGATGCGATGTCATTGGTCGCCCACGTTGCCGTCATATTCGAGATGAGTGGCAATTTTGGTTTTGAGAATGTAATGTGTTGTAAGAAATCTCTAAATTGTTCCTGCATGGGTTCCATCAACGATGAATGGAATGCATGAGATACGGTTAGCATTTTGGTTTTGATGGTGTCTCTTGCCAATAGTTTAGAAAACGCGTCTAAGTCTTTATCAGAACCTGCTACAACAACTTGGCCGGGACTATTGATCGCAGCGATGTCAACTTGTAGCGTCGTGTTATCAACTATTTCTTTAAGTGTTGCTGTTTCCGTAAATACAGCCATCATACTGCCGCTTTCTGGCAACTTTTGCATGAGTTGGCCACGTTTACATACCATTTTCATGCCGTCTTCGATGCTGAATATGCCGGCCACACAGGCTGCCGCATATTCACCGACGCTGTGTCCTAGTACGACATCGGGTCTATAGCCGAGCTCCATTAACGTGTTTGCTAGAGCGATTTCTATGGCATAAAGTGTCGGTTGTGTGTTTTCTGTCTGATTTAACTGTGACGCGTGTTGATCAGAAAAAATAATATCAGTTAATGCAATGCTGGAATAAGATGAATAAATTTCTGCACAACGATCAATAACGTTTTTAAACGTAGGGTGCTGTTTGTAAATATCAAGTCCCATTCCTGACCATTGAGACCCTTGCCCTGTAAACATAAAGGCCATGTTATGACCAACCGCAGGGGAATAGTGGTAGTTAATGTTTGCAGCCTTATAACTTTTAGTGACATTGTCTGCACTTGTATCAGTCTGTACAATGGTTTCCAAAGTTTTCCGGGTTTCGGATAAATTATCTGAAACCCACCAAATTTTGTGTTTAAAATCACTGCGTTTTGTATTTAGTGCATTAGCTAAAGCCGAATGACTTGGTGCTCGATCACTATCCAGTGTTACTAATAGGTCTTTAGCCATTTGCAGTAATGACGATAGACTTTTTGCTGAGAGCGTTAGTAGTTTTGGTTCGGTTCGCTCTGCTTCAGCCGCTAACTCTGATGAAGTATTGTGAGTAATGCCCACACCGTTGTTGTTATACTCTTCCAGTATTACGTGAGAGTTTGTTCCGCTGAAGCCAAACGAGCTTATACCTGCTCGACGTACCTCTGTTCCATCTTCGTTTTTAGTTGCTTCCCACTGTTCAGGGGAGCCCGCGACTTTTAAATTTAAATCGTCCCATGCTATGCGAGTATTGAGAGTTTCACAGTGGAGATGAGGAGGCAGCGTTTTGTTTTGCATTGCCATAACTGTACGGATGAAACTTGCAATACCAGCAGCGGGTTCTAGATGTCCAATTTGTGTTTTTACCGAACCGATGACAAGAGCCTTCTCTCTATCATCACTGAAAACCTCTCCGAGAGCTTTGACTTCAATAGGGTCTCCCAATGCAGTTCCTGTGCCGTGGGCTTCAACGTAAGAAATGTCAGAGGCGGGGACTCTAGCGTCTTTTAACGCTTGTTGGATAACATCTCTTTGGGCAGGACCATAGGGAACGGTTAATCCAGCGCTGGCCCCATCTTGGTTGATGGCCGATCCCTTTAATACGGCGAGAATATTATCACCATCTCTTTGTGCATCGCTTAGTGGTTTAAGTAATACAGCCCCGCAGCCTTCCCCGCGAACATAACCGTCAGCGTCATCAGAAAATGTTTTGCAACGGCCATCTGGCGCAAGCATCTGTGCTTTAGCAAAATTAATGTTTGGCTCAATAGTCAGTAGTATATTTATACCTGCAACAATCGCCTGATTACATTCCCCTTTACGCATACTTTGTGCAGCTTGGTGCATGGCCACTAGTGATGATGAACAAGCGGTATCAATAGATAGCGCTGGGCCATGAAAGCCGAAAGTATAGGAGATGCGTCCTGCAGCTGTGCTAAATGAACAGCCGGTTGCTACATAAGGAGAGCTTCCTTCTGCTGATACTTGTTGAGATTCAAGCATCATATAATCCATCGCGGATAATGCGACAAATACACCGGTCGAACTCCCCTTTATTTCACTTGGAATGATGCCTGCATTTTCAAAGGTTTCCCATGTTACCTCCAGTAAAATACGTTGTTGTGGGTCCAGAAAGTTGGCTTCTTTGGGTGAAATCCCAAAGAAATCAGCATCAAACTGGTCAATATTTTCGATGAAACCGCCATGTTTGGTATTTAGTTTATCCACGCGGGCGGGGTTTTCATCGTAAAAATCCCGCCAGTCCCAACGAGATAGAGGCACTTCACTAACGCAATTTTTTTCTTGTACTTGGTTTTGCCAATACTCTTCAGGTGTGCTTGCGCCAGGGAAGCGGCAAGCCATACCGATGACAGCGATGGGCTGATGCATTTCTTCTCGAGTCGAGTGTAGTTCCGCCTGAAGGTTTTTTATACTCTTGAGAGCTTTTTTAATAATAGCGGACTGTTCTGGCTGATCATTCTTCATTGCATTTTCCTGGACGTAATGGAATCTTTCAAAATACTGTAAATTTAACGGTACTGATCGAATTGATTTGAGCTAGTTCTAGGTTTCAATTTCTAGCATTAGCATCTCTAATGCTTCACTATCACTAAGGTCATCGATATCTTTATTGCTTAGTTGAAGTGTTTCAGATGGCGTATTCGCTGCTTGTATGGTGGTATCTTGTGGGTTTTCTTGGGACGAATTGCCGTAGGCAATATCCAGTAGCGCATCTGCTAGGTTGGATAGGGTAGGGTTCTCGAAAATAAAATCGCTAGTTAAGGTGAGTGAAAATAAATCATTTGCTAGCGTAGACATTTCTACTATGAGAACGGAATCAAGCCCTAATTCAAACATGTTAGCTGATGTGTCAAGAGAGGAGCTTTGTGCTCCCAATCTCATCTCAATCCACGATAGCAGTGCGTCGAGTAGCATTTGCTTGCGCTGGTAAGGTGGAACGGAATCCAACTCTTTTCGATCTATGAGCGATGTTTTCTCTAGATCTAAATTTGCCAGTGGGATGGCTTGATTGTGCCAGCTCACAATCTCCTTCAGTGTGTTGTTGAGGTACATTGCACGTGTCTCTTGACGTCGAATCTTTCCACTGGATGTTTTTAGGGATGTAGTTGGTGGAATTAAAACACAGGCATGTAAGGATAGTTGAAAGTGCTCAGATACACGCGCCCGAATGGCAGAAAAAATTTCTGCAGTGTCTTCAACCTTACGATGTGTTCGTTTAACCTCGACAACGGCAACGATGTGCTCCCCCTCGCCATCGTTAACAGAGAAACAAGCGCAGGAATTTGGATAGAGAGCGGTGTGTGATTTTGTGATTTCAGACTCTACATCCTGCGGATAGATATTCCGGCCACGTATCACGATAAGGTCTTTAATTCTGCCAGTGATATAGATTTCCTTGTTTCGCATGAAACCTAGATCGCCTGTTCGAAAATAGTAGTCATCTTGCTCGCCGTCGAGACAGGCTTTAAAGGTCTTTTCTGACAGTTCAGGTTTCCCCCAATAACCTTTTGCGACACTATCACTTTGCACCCAAATTTCACCAACACCATTTTCTAAGCATTCAACCCTTGTTGTTGGATTGACGATTTTTACATTCTGATCTGCATCAGCGGGACCACAGCTAACAATTTTTTGACTAAGGTGTTTTTCGTGCTTTGGGGTTGTTTCACCAGTGTTTGGATTAAAATCAGAGGCGATATTTTGAGCAAGTTTCTCTCGGCTTATAGTTAATATTGCGGGAGGTTCATGTCGTTTTTGGCCGGAGACAATTAAGGTGTTCTCGGCTAAACCATAACCACATAAATAGGTTTCTTGCTTAAAACCAATGCCTGAAAATCGGTTGTAAAATAACTCAAGGAAATCAGGGTTTATAGGTTCGGCAGCATTGCATGCAACTTCCCAATGGGAAAGATCAAGGTCCTCAAGCATACTATCATCGCAACGCATACTACACAGTTGGTACCCGAAATTAGGTGAGGCTGTGATGACAGACTTGTATTTTGACATTGCTTGTATCCAACGGATAGGCTTTTGTACAAAAGATGCTGGGGTCATATGGATGGAATGCATACCGCGCCAAATTGGAAGCAAGATGCCGCCAATTAACCCCATATCGTGAAATGGAGGTAGCCAAGATACGCCTGAACAACCGAAAGGTAGCTGCATATGATTTTGCATGGTTGTAAGGTTATGAGCGATATTTCTGTGGGTAACAATGACGCCTTTAGGGTTACCCGTGGAGCCTGATGTGTATTGTAAAAATGCAATACCATCTTCGACATATGTATCAGGTAGAACATTTATATCTCGCTGTGATTCGGGTATTTTATCTATAGGTACACAAATAAGATTTTTTAATAAGCGTTTGGAAATCGTGTTGCTTGAATATTTTTCGATAAATTCATTGGTTGTGACAATTGCCTGAGCTCCGCAGTCTTTCGCGATGGTGATAAAACGTGACCAATCATCTTCTCGGTTACGGGGTGTAGAGCAAGGGACCGCAATACTTCCCGCTAATGTGCAAGCCAAGAAGGTTTCGATAAAACCCATTCCAGGAGGTAGGGCTATTAATACTCGTTCGGTATTAAGCCTACGATGAATAAGTTCCGACGCAATAGTTTCTGCACGGTGAAGCAGTGATTCGTATGAATGCTTATCACCTTCTTTTTCCCCATCAATTAAATAGGTAAAGGCAGGATTTTCTGGGTAGGTAGCTGCCATATGCTTGAGGCATTGAGGCAGCGTAGATGCATTGTGCTGTGAGGCTTGTTTCATATTTACTATCTTCACCCTATTGATTTGAGTTTTTTGAAAAATAAAAAAGTAACGTATTTGTATAAGTACAGAGCAAGAGGTAGTTGTTTGTTAGGTGGCGGTATTAAAACATAAAAAACACCTTGTTGCGAGTGATTATCATTCGTGTTATTGTTCTGTTTTCGAACTAACGAAGTAAAATTAAAATGAACCAGCAGTCTATTGAAACGAATACGTATCTTATGGATGCTTTTTTTTCGCATCGAAATGCACTTATTAATTCAGCGGCATCAATTGTAGGATGTCGTTATTTTGCTGAAGACGTTGTTCAAGACACATACATTAAGATTTCCCAAATGACGATTCCTGTTGATATTCAAAAGCCCGAGAGCTATCTATTTCGTTTGGTTAGGAATGTGGCGCTTGATAAGCACCGCAGGTTGGCTTTGGAACGGCAATATCATACGTCCGAAGAGGATGGGGTAAATGAGGCCGCCCCTGGAGAGTCACCTGAAAAAAAGGTATTTGATTTGGGTGATCTGCAGATAGTTGCAGATGCGTTAAGTGAGCTTCCTGAGCGTTCACGGAGGGCGATAGAGCTTCATCGTTTACAGGGAGTGACCCAAAAACAAATTGCTAAAGAGCTGGGTGTATCTGCAACTCTGGTTAACTTTATGATTCGCGATGCCTTAGCTCATTGTCGAAAGTGTTTGCAAGCCTGAGCCCGGGTGTAAATTCAAATGTCCGTAATAAGCGAAAGCTTTAGTAGTAATGCGCTAAGACATTGACATGGATCTAAAGATTTTGAGACAACCTCTTCCTGCGGGATTTTTGACGCGACAGAAACACTCAGATGAGTAGGCGAGATGGTCGAGCTCTTTAAAAAATGTGTCCTCGATATATTGTCGTTGATATTCCTTAAACATACTTTCGGTGATTCCAAAGCAAAAACAGATTGTTTGTTGCTGAATTTGTCCCGATGATTGAAGTTGGGTCACTGAATACTGGGTAATGTGAGAAAAGTAGGCGATATCGCAGTCATGGTTTTTGCAGTAGTAATGGGCTTCTGATAAGTCCTCCATTGATGCAGGGAACCGTAAGTGATGTCGCATGGTCGTGTCGCTAACTTTGTGACAGTCTTTTATGCAGCTTGGGCAGGTAGCCGATTTTTTATTCATAATCAGTCTATTTCGACTTTCTAAGTAACAGAGCAATAAAAAATAGGCCGCCAATAAAACCTGTGATTATACCAACGGGTAACTCTTCTGGCGCTAATAACGTGCGGGCAAGCACGTCAACCCACAGTAAAAATAAACCACCCAGTAACGCTGAGAGTGGTAGTAATCTGCGTATATCCCCACCTACAAAATAGCGACAGATATGCGGGATCATTAGCCCGATAAAACCGATTGCCCCGGTATTAGCAACGAGTACTGATGTGATCAATGCACTTGTGACAAATAACAGAAGGCGTAATTTCTTGACATTGAGCCCTAAGCTTGTGGCAGTTTCATCGCCAATCAACAAAGCATTGATATATCGGGCATGAAAATGCAGGAAAATGTAGCCCGTAAGGCATACACCGAAGGGGATCAATAAGTGGCTCCATCGAGCTAAGCCTAATCCGCCAAGCATCCAGAATACAACTTGATGACTTGCACGGTTGTCACCGAGAAATAGGGCGAAATTTGCGGCCGACATGAGTACAAACGATAAGGCCACGCCGCACATCAATAGGTGGGGTGCACTGCTTGCACGTGAACTTTGGCTTACACTGGCAATAATAAACGTTGCTAACAATGATCCAGCAAACGCGGCGAGAGGTAGTGTTAGTTCACCCAGTACTTCACCGATATGAATGGTAACCAAGACGGCGCCGAGTACTGCGCCAGATGAAATGCCGAGCAAATGCGGGTCGGCCAGTGTATTTCGTGTAATTGATTGTAGTGTAAGGCCAGCGATAGAAAGACCTGCTCCGGCAATGCAGGCCATCAAAATTCGGGGGATACGAAGTTCCCAGATTATATTGTTGATTCCGGTGGGTATAATCTCACCCGGGGGTAACACAAGTAAGGATAGGCCGGGAAAGAGATGATCCAATACAATTTGAATAGATTGTATTGGATCAACGCTCACCGTTCCTAGCAATAAAGCGCCAGGAATTGACATGATGATAAAAAACACGATAACCCAACATAACAAGGCAAAGTGCTTATTTCCAAGGCGTGACAGTATCATCATTTTTGTGATTCTATCTGTAGGGAGGTAGTTGAAAATATTTTTGGATAAAATGCTTTGGCTAATCGAAGAGTAGCTTCGACATTTCTCACCCCTGGAGTTGCCTCGCTGTATTTTAGTGTTACAAAACGATGGTTCCTAATTGCATTGATGTTAGAAAGGGCGGGGTGTGCTTTTAAAAACGCAATTTTCTGTTCTGCGGTAGTTTTTCCGTAATTCACGATAATGATCACATCGGGGCTTCTCTTAACGATGGTTTCCCAGCTGGTGCGAGTCCAGCTACTCTTTAAATCGTTTAGAATGTTGATACCTCCTGCCGCCTCAATCATCGCGTTGGGTATTGCATATTGGCCCGCGGTAAAGGGGGCGTTTTTTCCACTGTCATAGAGAAATACCTTAACCGGCTGCTGGATGTTACTTGTCTTGGACTTGATATTTTTCACGTCGGCCCTGAATTGATCAACCAACTTCTTTGCCCGAGTCTCTGCGTTAAAGAGTATTCCAAGATTAAGAATGTCTTGGTAAACATCATCAAAACTTGATGGGTTTTTCTTCATGATGTGAATGCAGGATTCAGTTAGCTCGTAGACTGCAATATTAAACGGTCTTAGCGTATGTGGTGTTAATGGGCCACCTGCACGCATGCCATAATTCCAGCCGGCAAAAAATAAGTCTGTGTTAACTGCCAGTAAAGTTTCCATCGTTGGCGTTTTTTCAGATAATTGCGGTAAACTCCCTGCCGCATTTTTAAATTCGGGTGTTAGCTTCTGCCAACCACTGATGCCGGTATAGCCTGCCATTCGATCCTGTAATTCTAAAGCAAACATCATTTCTGTTAAGTTAATATCATTAGAGACAGCTCTGCTTGGTATCTTCTCAATACTTAGGCTGCGGCCACAGGATAGAACCGTTTTATTTCCTGCTAGAGAGAGTTCGGCTGACAGGAAAAGAGCAATAAAAATACAAGTTTTTTTCATTTCAATAAAAACTCAGGCGTTGAGATCCCGTAATAGGATGTGTGTCGGTAATCGATTGCACAGAGAATACGTTTTTTATCAATTCATACGTGAGTACATCGTTAGGTTTGCCCTGTGATATCAAATGGCCTTTGCTCATTATTGCAACTTCATCACAATACTGCGCTGCTAAATTAAGATCGTGTAAGCTACAGATCACAGTGATATCGAGGTCGCCGATATACTGGAGAATGGAAAGTTGATGGGCAATATCCAAATGATTTGTTGGCTCATCCAAGAGTAATACATCGGGTTTTTGAATTAGTGCTCTCGCAATCATGACGCGTTGTTTTTCACCGCCTGATAGTGATTGGTATATACGTATGAGTAGATGATCAAGCTCAAGGTGTTGGACGATGGCGTGTTCATGACTCGTTAATTCGACATTGTCATGAGTAAAAAAACCTTGGTAAGGTAAGCGCCCTAGCTTTATTATTTCTGAAACAGAAAGGCCTATCTCGTGTGGACTTTCCTGTAATACAACAGCCACCTTCTTTGCGATTTCCTGTTGTGAGTAGTGCGTTATATTTTTGTTGTTCAATAAAATGGAACCAGCCGTGGGTGAAGTACCTCGATACAAGCAGCGTAATAAGCTGGTTTTTCCGCTGCCATTGGGTCCAAGTAGTCCTATGCATAAACCTTTTTGTGCATGAAAGTCTACATCTTTTAAAATCATTGCGGATTTGGCATTGGGGCGCCAGCATATTTTTTTTGCTTGTAGTTTCATTTTAAATGTCATGTGAAGTAAATGGCCCGTAGTACGAGTTTAGGGTGCACATCAGTAGTACAAGCCATTTGTTGTTACTGGTTAAAATGAATAATTCAAACTGATTTCAGCGCTGCGCCCATCGGCCAATATCCATTGGCCGCCGTAGGGGGCAAGAATATAATCTTCTTCGTCTGTAAGGTTTTTGCCTCGTAGCGTTAACTGGACGTCTTGAGTAGCCTTCCACTGGATGCTGGCGTCAAAAACTGTGTAGCTTGGCATTTTTAATTTATTCTCGTTTTTGGTGTAACGCTCTCCGACATAGCGTGCTCCGCCGCTGAGTAACCATCGATCGATAAATTGCCAATTCATCCACAGGTTGGCTGTGATTTTAGGCACATTTTTTGGTGTATTGCCGCTACGGTCAAGAGGAGCATCACCATCAGGGTTGCCTTCGAAAAACTCTTCAAACTCTGGGTCGACGCGGGCAATATTAAAGTCGATATCGAACGTATCTGTGGGTTTTATAAAGAGTTCAACTTCAATGCCGCGGGACGTTTGTTTGCCAATTTGGCTTTCATTATTTCCCATATCTGTACTGGTCAGGTTGTCTTTTTCTATGTCATAGATTGCAACGGTGTATTGTAGACGATCATTCCATAATGACTGTTTGACTCCCAGCTCTACTTGTTTACCTTCAGCTAATTCCAAATCGGTGCTGGAGGCGGTTATGATAGATTGAATGGAGTCCACGGCTTTACTGGTTTGTAGGTAAAAACTAGTATTTTCTATGGGTTGATAGACCATTCCTAAGCGCCAGCTATTTCCTTTGAAATTATCTTGGGATGGATCTTCGCCTCGAAATTCCTCACGTTCATATTTGATTCTATCGCTACGCAGACCTGCAACTAGGCTTATTTTTTCATTCAGTTGTAAAATATCGTCAATGAAATATGCATATTGTCGAGTGTCGGTCGAGAAAGCATCGGATGTTGGATCTTGGACGCCTTCTGACCAGGTTCCTGGCGTAGGGTCACCGAAGTTTACGGGGGTCTTACCGTCATAGGGAGAATTATTGGTATGGGTGAAGTCTATTTGGTTTATTTCCGCACCAACGCTCAAGCGATTGTTGAGCCCCGCGATGTTAAAATCCAACAACAGGTTGCTGCGATTTCCAATCTGCTTTTGGTCATGAAGTATTTCTAAATAGAACTCCCTGTCGACTTGGTTGTTTTCGGCGTTGTAGGTGTAACTTTCGACATTACGCCAGTGTCGTTTCGCTTTAAGGTAGTAGGCGTCATTTTCCAGTGTGGCTAGATCATTGATTTTCCAATTCACCTTCACTCGTGGCCATATGTCTTCGTACTCAATCAAGCCATCTTTTACGTTGTAATTGTTTTTTCGTGTTGAGTTATCTATTTTATCTTCATCATTAACAAGCGGTGTTCCCCAGTAAGGCGCCGCATCGATGTCGGCGTAGTCGACACTGAATTTGATATCCAAATTATCTTGAGGGCGAAACAAAATCGAGCCTGAGGCAACTTGTCTTTTTTCATCGGCGCGGTCAACATAGCCATCGGTTTCATGGTTCACGGCGTCAAAGCGATAGGCTACATTATCAGTTACTGCGCCACCGGAACCAAACGCCACTCGTCGTAAGCCAAAGCTACCAGCTGTCACATCAATTTCACTGGATGGGGCATGAAATGTAGGTGCCTTAGGAATATAATTCACTGTTCCGCCTATAGCACCAACACCATTGGTCACCGAGCCAGGTCCACGTAACACCTCAACCTTTTCAAGTGTCCATGTGTCCGCAGGGAAGGTGACGGTACCAGCTCCTACGTATAAACGCGTTCCATCATAAGTTTGTACAACGGCACCGTGACCGTTAAAACCACGTACCGACATGGAGGTACCGCCATTACCAGGGCTGGCGCTTGATGCAAAACCCGTTGCTCGGGTAACAGTAGATAAAGAGGAGTAGTCCGCTTTAATTGCGATCTCTTCTTTGGGAATAACTTCAACACTGCCTGGAATTTTGTTGATGTCCAATCCCAAACGGTTTGATGCGCTATTACTACCTTTTAAATTTAAACCCATGGATGATTTTTTGCCGTGAACTTCTATAAGTTCAGCGTCATTTTTTTCCGCTTTTTCCGCAAGGGCATTGCCTGAAAGGCTATATAAGAGCAAAACAAATAGAGTTAGCTTTGTTTGGGCGTGTTTTGGGTTACTGCTCATTATTCTGAAACCTCAATCGTTAGATTACTGCAAAAAATACGAATGAGGGAGGGGATAGATAGGGGTAGTGGATGCGTAATGATGTAAAAATCAAAAAGGCAAAAAATACCGCTCTATGAAGCCCTCCGCTTCATGTACGTGCTATATCTAAAGGCAGGTTTCGGGCTCTCAAAAAAATGATTACCGTTGCGGGGGCAGCGTTGGAATGTGACAGACAAGCCGAGAATTTGTCTGTGTTTACCAAACTTCCCTTTTAACCTATCCAAATAAACGCGGCAACGTTTACTGATAGGCACCTTCAAGATGGGGCGCACATTAGCATAAAAGGCCTTTCGAAGTAAAATGCCAAATTATTTCCAATTATTTTTTCTCAGCACCGCGGCGCTAAGCAAGGTCGGATGGAGTGCGTGGGCCTGATGAAATGACAAATGCTGTCGTGACGCAGTGCAGAGAGAATGTGTGGTGTGTGAGTGTCGAGAAGTTTAAAATGGTTGTTACAATCTGAAAATCCCCTTGATGTACAGATGCCACGCATTGATGATGAAGCGGTTTGTTGGGGTATCAAAATGTATCGATCAACATCCAACAAGCGATAATATTCACTGGCATAATAGATTCGTAAAACAACCAGCAGCCAACCCGTGTAGCGTCAAATAAAGTAGGCACGAAATGACGGATAAGTGTGCGCATGGTCATTTATAAGTGCAGGCATCTACAGATAGGGTTTAGTGCATTTCTATTGGGTAACTCGTTAGTTTCAAGTAAGAACGTCATCCAACTAGTAAATTGATTTAAACATATTAAATAGATTTGAGTGGTGTATTAAATAGACGGTAATCTGTTTCGAATGAAAATCTAAATGATAGTTGTTCGTATTAACGTCGCGTGTATAATGCCTAACGAAATTAGGAGGCCGTTATGCGACATAAATTTTATTGGGTGCCATCATTCGGCGCTATTCTTTGTTTTTTCCCCGTATGGGTGCACGCCCTAGGCCCGATTGATGGAACCGTTTATGGGCGATTGAATGTGTCTTATCAAAACGAACACAGTGCAGAAAGTGGTAGTGTTTGGAAATTAGAAAGTAACGCGTCTCGCCTAGGTTTTAAAGGGAAAACATCGATCGAGGACTCACTCGCACTGTTATACCAGATTGAATATGGCGTGGAGGTGGATGATGGAGATAAGAACGGGCAAACAGTATCCCAGCGAGATACCTTTGTTGGTATACAGGGAGAGTGGGGAAGGTTAAAAGGTGGGCGGATTACCATTCCCTTTAAAGAAGCAAAAGGAGGTTTTGATCTTTTTAATGACCTTCAAGGAGAGCTCGGCAAAATTATTGATGGTGAAGAGCGCCTAAGTAACGTGTTGCAATATGATAGCCGTAGGCTTCTGGGCCCCCTAGCGGTAACGTTGGCAATAGTGCCTGGTGAAAACCCTGGCGAGGGTGATGAGGATGGCCCTGCAGATGGGGTGTCAGGGTCCTTGGTTCTCTCGCAAAAGCAATTGTATATGAGTATCGGTTTTAACGCAGATATAAAACAACAGGATCAATTACGTCTCATTGGAGGTTGGCGGTGGGACGCTGTGGGTAGCGGGTCGCTTAATGTTGGGGCGTTTTATCAGCGATCCAAGATAAGTGATAGCGAAATTAGTTTTATCGACGGTAAGGATAAAGCCAATGCATACGGAGTGAGCGCGGCGTACGGTCTACAAAGTAATACGCTTAAAGCGCAATATATCGTTAGCGATCGTTCCATTTCTCGTTCTGATGCAAGTCAGTTTTCACTGGCAGTCGACCATAAGTTAGGAAAACGTTCAGTGTTATATGGTTACTATACACGCCGTGATGCTGACGAAGAGGGGCAGCGTAATCGTTATGTTGCCATTGGAATAAAACATCCTTTCTAAAGAATATATTTCATTTCTAAAAATCAACAACGTAGTTCATCAATTAAAATCAATCAATCCGCAATAAGGAAACGCTTTGCTATGAAATTCTCTGTGCCCAAAATATCTAAACTTAGGTTTGGATTCTCTATGGTAGAAATTATTGTCATTTTATTAACGAGTTCTTTGTTAATTGCTGATGTTATGGCAAAAGGCTTGACGATGGAAAGTGTCCTGGTGAAAAATGTCGTTGTGATAGATGGTGAGAGGGATGTATCTTGGGACTTAGCAACACCATTAACAATTACCTTAAATGAACTACCTTATGAACCCAATAATGGGTATGAAGGGCTAAAAGAAACAGAGCTTGAAGTTCGTAGTATGTATGATGGCGAAAATATTTATTTTCTTTATCGGTGGTATGACCCCACTATCAGCTTAGCGCGATTTCCCTGGGAAAAAAGCGGTGACGGTACCTGGAAACAGTTATCAAATAAAGATAGCACGATACACGAAAATACCTATTACGAAGATAAGTTAGCAGTCTATTGGAATATCAATGAGCGTGGTTTTATTAAAAAAGGTTGTGATAAGTCATGCCACATGGTGGAAGATGGTTTGCTTGAGGGTATCAAAGACAGTTCTTCTGGTCGTCATTATACAAAGAAAGAGGGAGAGACTACCGATGAGTGGCATTGGAAAGGCATGCGTACCAACCCTAACGGGCAGATGGAAGATGGCTTTGTTAATAATGAGCATGAAACGAATAAGAAATGGGGGCGTCAAACTGACGATCACTCTGGAGGTGGTTACTACAATAACACCAATGATACGGAATTTCCTGCATGGATGAATGGAGACATCGACGTAGAAGCACCGCTCTGGGTGTTGGATGCATCGAAGGTTCCGTTTAAAGATACGTTCAAAGCAGGGGATCGCATTGGCGGGATCGTAACTGGCCCTTTGAAAGGTTCACGCGGTGATGTTAGTGCTAAAGGGGTCTGGAAGGATGACCATTGGCAGTTGGAAATTAAACGTAAGCTTGTTACACGCTATGAGAAAAGTGACAGTCAAGATGTACAGTTCGATGATCTGGATAAGGCATATTATTTTGGTGTAACGGCGTTTGATAATAGCCAAATAAACCATATTTACCATAAAAAATCCGTTAAATTAACTTTCAAGAAATAGTCATGAATGGATTGGTAGACAACTCAAAAGTACCCAGTACGTTTGGCATTTCTCCGTTTGTTCGTGGGATGACATCGTTATCTAGAAAATTGTCACGCTACTATCGTACTTGGTTGACATTACCTTGGGCTGTGTTGCTTTTTGCAGGGTTTGTCTATCAATTTTGGTTGGGGTTTTGTTATAACTCGAACGAAACCACCAACCTATTTTTACAATTGGCAAGAGGGTGTTCCTACACGCTTTTGTTAGCATTGTGTTTGTTATGGTTGCCAGTGATGCGGCACGGTTTAGCCGCATTGTGGCGCTCTCGTTGGACTGCTTGGTTACCGCTGGACCATGCGAAAAATATTCATCGTTGGTTGGGCCATTTGTTAATGGCGGCTGCACTAATACATGGCGCTTGTTATCTGTTGTATTTTAATACACTGGATGCGCCTTTTATGGACGTACTACTGGGTGATGAGCCCGATGTTGTACGTTCAATGAAAACCACAATGTACGAGTTTGTTAGTGAAGACGAGAGCATTGATGATGTCATGCAATGGATCAACAACGGAATGCCTAGAGATGACTTCCATGACATTATCCAGCCCATAATGAAAGAGGACTGCAGTAAATGCCATAGTGCTTCGTCAACGATGACGTACGCCATACCTTCGTTGCCACTGAGTTATTATGATGATGTAGTGTCATTGAGCGGAAATGGTATCTATTCGCGACAGTTTCGAATTAATGTTTGTGGAATAGTGATGCTGCTTATATTGATTCCTTTGTGGTTTACCTCGTTACGATTTATGAGACGGCGTCATCACCATATGTTTCAACACATACATCGTCTCGGGTATTTAATGGTAATTCTAGCGCTGTTGCATATCCCGAGATACAACTGGCTGGTGGTACCAGCAGTAATATTGGCGATTGAATACTTTCTATCGCATTACGTTCGCATATACAAAGGCCAGTTGGCTCGACTTGATAGAGTTAGCAGTACGGTTTTACGTTTTGAGATGAAACGACCAGATGGGTTTGATATTAAGCCAGGGCATTATGTTCAGCTTCGAATTCCTGCACTAAAGCGCTATGAATGGCATGATTTCTCGTTAACTGGAATGCGAGAAGGGGATGATCTCATTGTGTTAAAAATCAAAGCGCTGGGAGATTGGACTGACGGTTTGTTTGGTCTATTAAATGGCGAAGAATCTACCAACCTTGTCGTAGATATTCGGGGGCCTTTTGCTAGCCCTGCTGCCAGACCGACGAAAGAAGATCAGTGGTTGATGATTGCTGGAGGTATTGGCGTTACGCCATTTTTGGGGTTCATGCATACGATGTTGTTTAATTCATCGAGAATAAAACAATTTCATTTGGTGTGGGTCTTGCGTGAAAGCAGCTTGTTGTCTTGGTTAGAACCTTTTCTAACGTCGCCGTTGATTGGTGGTGGTAAGGTTCATATTTATTTGACGAAAAATAATGAGCCCAGTGGATTGCCTGCTTGGTTGCAACAACGTGCACATAATGATGTTGTTATTAGTCGAGAACGACCTGATTGGGAGGGGGTGTTTGACGCAGTCTCTCAAGAATTAAGTAACCCTCATTGTTTTGTGTGCGGGCCTGATGGGATGACTGATGCTGTTGCTACGATATGTAGGAAGAAGGGGTGGGCAGTGAGTGTTGAAAAGTTTTAAATCAATAGAAACTTATATATGAATGCCAATCGTTTGTTGTTGACGTGGATTCCTAATCTATAGGTGGTTTATTCGGTATGGTTTTTGACTATAGCGTCAATACTTCCATTTTTCTGCATGTCGAGAATAACGGAGTTGAACTTTTTAAGAAATGATTGATCTTTGGTGGAAGCCCCTTTTGTTGCTACACCTAAGAAACCTTGTTCAACACTTAGGGTTGCCGCCTCAACAATCGAAGATCCATCGTAAGCATTACTTTTTTCGAGGGATTTTAACTCAGCTAGAATGGATAACTTATCGTTAATATAGCAATCTAAACGTTTTAGTATCAGTTTTTTTAAATTGGCAACGGTACCCTTGGCTGATGATAAACGAATGGTTCCGTCATCTTTCGCTTTGTTAGCTATTTCCCCTGATGAGAAACCTAGGTTTTCTCCAATGGATAGGCCGGTGTAATCATCAGGAAAGTTTGGGCGAGGCGAGGTCATTAGGTCTTTGCGACAGAAAAGTACCAATTTCTCGTCAAGAATAGGTACCGAGTAAGACATGTAAGGTCGCTCCTTAGTTCTTTTGTAAGGGGGGTAGAGGAATGTTATCTCTCCGTTTTCTATCATTTTTAGCCCGCGTTTCCACGGTTTGGTTTCAATCTTTGCGGAAATCTCGGGGATCTTTTTCAGGGCAGAACGAATGATGTCAGTATAGATTCCTTTTGCTTCCCCGTGATCGTTATAGGAGTATGGTGGGTAGCTATCGTCTCCAACAATAATGATAGCGGTAGCGTTTGCATTGGCAATAATGAATGAAACAGAGATAGTTACCAAAAGTATAGAAAGTCGCATGATCGTTGCCTAAGTTATTTGGTTTAATCTATTATACGTTCAAAGTCATATCGAAGGCCCAGAGTTAAGGCGTTTTGATTGTCTTTCCCTGAGCTTTTAAAGTCTTTGGCTAAATATTCAATATGCCCACGAAATTGCGAATTAAATTGCTTTTCAAATGTAATGTTCCAGCCCTTGTGTTCATTTGATGCAGTATCTAAACCATCGTCATAGCTAAAAAGACCAGCTTTTACTTTAGACTCGTTAGGTAGCTTCATTGAACCAGAAATATCAACTGTTCGCCCGTCTATATCATCGGCATTGGTCTCTGTATCGAGTTTTTGGTAGGCCCCGGCGATATAAAAATCACCTAATGTTACTGCGGCGGTTGTTGCTATGTTGGTTAATTCGTCGCCTTCTCCCAAACTGTCCGTTGTTGCTGGCGCGATATTGCGAAGATAAGCTGCCGCGACATAAAACTGTTGAATTGAGTATGAGGCACCAACATTAACCATGTCGGTTTTGTCATCGCCTGCGGAACCGTTGACTTGGGCGGAGCTTAATAAACGAAATCCATTACGGTTATATTGATAGGTCACTTGGTTATTAACGAAAAAAGTGCCTACATTATCGTAAGCAAACGGACTGTTAGCATGGTTAAAAATATCGACGGGTTCGGCTATTAATAAATAGTGTGGTGTGCGCTGTTTACCGATGGCAACGGTTCCATATATGCCGCTGATACCGACAAACACTTTTCGAGCTTTTCCGAAATCACCATTGTTAGATATGTCTATAGACCATTCGCCCTCAAAGATACCTTTGAGGCCATCGGCGATATCAATTGAACCTTTAAAGCCGATACGTGATAGAGCATCTCCGATATCGTAGGAGGTATCAGTACCATCATCAAATGCCAGAATAGTTGGTCGCAGTGAACCGTAGAGGGTTAGTGAATCTACAAAAATTGAATTATCGCTTGATGGGAAATACTTTTTTTCTAACGACTCTAATCGTCTATTCAGTTCATCATTGGATGGAGTAGCAAAACTGCTTTGGAAATTTATCAAGGTGAAAAATGCAGTGCTAAAAATAGCAGGAAGTATTTTGTTCACAAGACGCACCTAATTAATGGAAAGCGGAAAGGAACTTCTAACTAATTAGGAATGTAGGACAAATTGTTAAAAAAGTAAACTTTTCGGTTTCTGATGCGTTTATCTAATCAATTGAAATATACCTCTAACTTCATTGAGTTATGCTGATTAGCTATAACGCTTAAGCAAAGATTATTAGGTTTGATTGTTGAGTTTAAGTCACAGAGTTTTCACTATTTTAAATCCAAGTTAAGTTAGGTAGAAGATCTGATTTTATTCATGTGCTATTGTTCTAAGTGCACCATAAACGTTAGTCACTGGATAGGCTTTTTAAAGTGATAGTTTTCTTCATTTCAGAGTTAATTTAATAATTATAGCGGAAAACTGGAACCAAATTTATGGTAGGTAATAGGGGTATTTGTAGAGTTTAACCTGAGTCATTTTTTAATCAATATGAGGAATATCTAATGAAATTTTCCCACTCTATTTTTATGTTTATAGGGTTGACGTTATTTAACTTGTCATTTCAAAACAATCTGTCTGCAAAAAATATTTCTGACTTAGATTTTGTTACTGAGATATATCCTCCTTATAATCTTCGTGTAGATGGGAAGTTGACAGGAATGTCTGTTGATATACTGAAAGCATCGTTTGTCGCTCTGGGAAAGGAATTGTCTGAGGATAGCATCGGAATATATCCCTGGGCTAGGGCATACAGGCAGGCGGTTTCTGGCCCAAATACAGTTCTGTTCTCTACAACTAGAACAGAAAAGAGGGAGGGGCTATTTCAGTGGGTTGGTCCAATTAGTCCAACCAGAGTTGTACTCTTGGCAAAAAAATCAAAAGGAATAAAAATCGATTCATCAGAAATGATTAAGAAGTACAAAATCGGAGTGCTAAGGGATGATATCGGTGAGCAAATGGTCATTACTTTAGGTGTACCGGATAAACTCTTATCAAAAGTGGCTGTGGCAAATTCTGTCATCAAAATGATGAATGCAAATCGCGTGGATCTTTGGGCTTACGAAGAAAATGCTGCGCGTTGGTTTATAAAACAAGAGGGTTTTAAAAACGAAGATTACGATACTGTTTACGTGCTAAAGGAAAGTGACCTGTATTTCACTTTTAGTCCTGATGTTGATAAAGATCTCGTTGATGAACTGCAAAGAGGAATTGATCTTATAAAAATGAAGGGAAAAGGTAGTGATAAATCTACTTACGACAAAATTCTGGAAAAGTATCGTTAGAGTAAATACCCTAAGAAACGTTCGTAATTTGTCTTGAATTGTTGTGCGCAAGTAGATAAATTGCTCTTTCTCGTCGCGTGGTTTATCAATAAGTTTGTATAAGGAAGTTCAATATATCCTGATTCTAACGGTATGGCGAAGAGATGTTTTTAGTGGGGTCAGGCGGTTTTTTTGCAATTTGAACATCTATTTGTGCACGTCGATCTAGGCTTGTCGGGTGGGGTTTTGTCTACAGTAGGGATTTGTCGGTTAACCGATATATTTTGATTTAGTTGAGAGTCCATTTCTATTAGTCTTGTTCGTTATTTTTGAGCTTATCTAAATAATAGTACAACATTAGATCAATGCAAGTAATAATCATTATCATTTAATGTCGCATGAATAATGATAGCTTAAAGGCTTAATATCAGTTTTTTCTACTAGTTTACTATTTTTGTTTTATCAGGGGCGAGCTTCCTTAGGCTATCTTCAAGCTTTAAGTACCATTTGCTAGAAGTATCTGGGCGATAGAAATAGAGAATCAACTCTCTTTTACCAAATTTATTTCTTACTAATTCCTTGTAGTTTATTTGGTATTTTACCCGTCCTCTGAGTTTGCTAGAGTCGATTTTTGCGTAAGCTATTTCATAGTCAAGAATTTCCAGTAACTCGGGTTTTACGAGAAAAAGTCGAGTTATTAGGTAGGGAATATCTATAGTCTCAGAAAGGTGGTTTTCGTGGTGTGCGGCGGCGCTATCAAAATCCTTAAATTGAATATCTTCCAAAAATAGGTTTGCTCGCTTGCGCAGGTTTGATAGGTCGCTAGTAATGATAGCGTCACCGAAACCAATTGCTCCCCCAGAAAGATAGTACCCCCCACCTAATAATGAAATGATAACTATAAGAACAGAAAGGATTCTAAGCATTATCGAATGCGCCTTTTGATGAATGTGAGCAAAGTGAATGTAAAAACAAGAAAAAATGCTATGAGAAAAATGATGGCAATAGTAGGAATAAATAATTCAGATAACTTCAGTGGAGATACTAAGCTAAGATCAAATATTCGCTCTCCCCAATAGGTTGGCATGAAAAATTTAATCCGTTCGATATATTCAGTATGCGCTTCAGGGGGCAATATTTTGCTTGAAAATAGAAGTTGTGGGATTAGTATTAATGGAACCGCTATAACCGCTATATCTTGGCGGTGTGCTGATGCGGATATCAAAAGCCCCAACGCGATACCTGTCATTGATATAAGCCACAAACTTACAGCTTGAACTGCAAAAACACCAGGCAGGGAGAATTTTAGTTCAATCATTGTTAATAGAAACAATACTTGAATCATTGACCAGAACGATAAAACAAAGAATTTTGATAATAAGTAAGACTCATTTCTAATGCCCCATAGTCTTTCCCGCTCAAAAATATTGCGTTCTTTGACAATTTCACGGCAAGATCCGATAAGCCCTAACCAGATAACGCTCATGACTAAAATGAGTGTTAGACCTTCCCCTTGGATACGTTGCCACATAGTCGCACAAAGCCAGCCGATAAACGCAGCCTGTCCTAACATTACCCCAAGGGTCACCATGTCTTTACTTGATATCAATAGATATCTGTATGAAAGCCAAAATAATTGTTGATTACGTATTGGCATTCTCAATCCTTTTAAGAATATTCTTAGCTTTACTGGTTTTTTTGGACGTTGGTGGCGGTTTAAGCTGGGGAGGGGGAGGTGAGCGTGATAAGAATTTGTGCGAGCGCTCAAAAGTATGGTAAGAGCTAAGCCAGTCTCTAACTGCTCTCTTTTTTAGCTGCCCATAAATTTCAGAAATTTGTTTAACGTGAAAATGCTCGACGGCTTGTTCGGGTGTACCGTAAAAGATGCTTACTCCGCAGTAGATAACCAATAAGCAATGACAGAAATGAAGGTTGTGTGTCTTATGTGTTGAGATCAGTATGCTGCGACCCTGGCTTGTTAGTTCCCGAAATAGCTGCATTTGTTGTAGCTCAAGTTGTGGGTCAAGGCTGGCACATGGTTCATCTAAAAGTAGTAGTTTTGATGAGGATAATAATTCAAGGGCAATTGACACACGTTTTTTTTGTCCTCCAGATAGCTTTCGAATAGGTTTATGCTGGTGGTCTAGAAGGTCAACCTGTCGCAGTATGGATTGTACCGCCCTTTCTTTTTCTTGCCTAATGCCCCGCAGGTATGCGTTGATTTTTAGCGCCTCTTTGGGGGATATGTTGTCATGCAATTCGTCTTTTTGAGGGACAAGGCCAATAGCTTTTGTTGATTTTGATAGGCTGCCTGCGCTGACACGGTGAAATCCCAGTAGTGCCTCAAATAACACGGACTTCCCTGAGCCAGAGGGGCCAATTAGTGCGCAAAATTCTCCTGGGTAAAGGTTAAAGGTGACGTCGTTTAAGCAAGTAGTCCAACCGCACCGGACTGCAAGATTTTTTACGTTAGCTGTAGGGGTCAAAATTTCCACTTAATACCAGCACCGAACGAATTCAGTCTTATGTGGTAGGTATTGTCGTCATTTTTTAAATTGTAGCCGCTGTATTGAATTTCCAAGTAAGTGCTTATCTTCTTTCGGTGGTAGAAAAACTCCTGTTGAATACCAACGGAAAGTCCAGGATAAAGAGCGTTGGTTTTCTCTTGTTTTTCTATGAGGCCGGTGGCGTTAGTGTATGATTGCTTTGCGCTAATCATTCCTAGGCTTTCCTTTAAGTACCAATTGAAGTTGCCGGGAAGGGGGAAAGTTTGTAGTAGATTGATACGCAAATAATTATTTTCAATACTGAGTTCTTCATATGAAAAACTGAGAGGAGATTTGGCGACGTAAGAGTGTATGGATCCCGCCTCCAATTCAAGTAAGAAACCTTGCTTTAACGCTATTCCTGCTAGGAATGAATAATTAGTGTTGGTGTAATCGACATCTTTTCCATTTGATAATTGGTCAAAGAAATTATCGTCATGAATTGTTGATTTACCTATATATCCGCCAACATAAAAAGGGCTAGCAAAAGTATAATTGCTACAAAATAGTAAAGTGGATAATACGAATAGTAGATTGAGTTTTGGAGATATAAAAAGGGGCATGAAACCTTCGTACTGCTTTGGAATTGAGAGAGAGGATGAGCTCTGTATGATATTGATATTGATTCGTATTTGCAATAAAATGTATTGGATTTTTGGTTTCTTTTGAAAAATTAGGGAGTTAGTTCGATGCAGTATATTGGATTGCATAGATCGCATATTCGAAGGATGGTTGGTGTATGCGGATTGTTTAGTTTGATGGTGACTGGCTGTGGGGGAGGGTCTTCGGGGGAAGCAATTGAAACGACGGAGAATACGGGTGAAAGAGTCCAGGTAGTAGAACGTATAGGTGATAATGAATACACTTTGATTCAAGCTCAGGCGAATTTAGGCAATTTTGAGTATTCAGAAATACCTGTTGAAGATTTCCTTAACGATTACTTTTTTCTCTCAAATCAAGTGAGTTCTACGCAGTTTATGCTCTCTGAAGCACAAACGTTTGTAATTCCAGAAGATACCGTTTCATTTAGTATGAATTTTAATACTCCATTGGCAGGTGAGGATGTGTTTGTTGGTGAGTTAGAGAGCCCTTCGGGTCAGAGGGTGCCGCTGTGGGGGCTGATACCTTGTTTCGACGGGACGTGCAGCATGGTTATTCCTAATCAACCCGGAGCTCTTTTTCAACCAGAAGCCGGAGAGTGGAATTATCGTGTGCTTGCAGAAAAGAGTGTAGTAAGTGGTAATCAGTTGGATTCAGCGTCTATTAATATGATTATAAGGTCAAACGAAAATTTTGGTACTGAGCTATTACCTACCTTACGAGTTCAACCTTATTATGCCGGGAATGAAATCTCTGAGGGTTCTGTGATCAACATTATGAATAAACTAGAGGATTTGTTTTTAAGCAATAATATCGGTATAGATTGGCGGCCTGCTATTCATATTACTCCCAACGCTTTTTCTTCAATGCCCCCAAGTTATAAAGAGGTTAAAACGAATATACTGATGGAATACGGCGAGGCCAATGTTATCAATGTCCATTTTGTTAAGAGCATTAATGAAGAGAAGCAAAATGCAGGTTCCCATCTCTATCCTGGCATGTCTGAAGAGGTTCGTACAAATCTAGGTATAGCTGCAGGTATACCGGGCTCGTTGGGCACGAAAGGGAATGCTAATGGTGTAATGGTAGCACTTGGTTTTGGTAGCGGTAGTGGGTTTCAAGCAAGGTCAGCAATAGAAACTGCCAAGGTTGCAGCTCATGAAATTGGACACTTTGTCGGCTTGTTTCATACAACGGAGGGTTCTGGCGACACAGACCCTTTGGGTGATACACCGTCTTGTGAGTTAAATGATGATGACACATTGCCTGTGGCAGAGAATTGCCCTGATGGCTTTAACCTTATGTTTCCCTATGTGCGCGAGGACGGTGAAGTAGCTAGTGCTTTAACAGATGATCAGCGGTTTGTTATTATTAATTCTCCAATGGCTCAGTAAGAGTTTTATTTTTTACCTTGTAGTGAATCGCAACCTCATACTCCTGGTCACAGAGGTGAGTCGAGGTTGTGATTTCTATTTTGTAGCAATGGTTTTTCGATGATACAGGCGGTAGTATTTTCCTTTATTAATTGGCCCTGATTGAGGATATACATAAATCACAAGGCTGTCGCCATTAGTGCTGGCTATGTTTGTATTGTTTGTATTGTTTGGAGCGGTAGGGTGGTGATTTTCTTTATTATTGTGGTTCGGTTCTAACAAGGTATCTTGCGCCCATATACTGGAAGTATGTGAGCATGCTTGCGTTAATAGGCAAACAGAAACGAGTAGTAATCGTTTAAAACTCAAAGTTGTCCCGATAAAACGAAGATTATTGTACATCTAGAGCTCCCTCACCGTAAAAGAATGTTTCTTGTTGATGTCGCAGTAATATTTCTGGCGCCGTTGTCGAAACAAAATACATGATCTGCGATGTGTTAGGTGGTAATAGTGTGCTTTCACCGTGAGAAGCAACCCAGCCTTGGTTGAATAGATCGGGGCGGAGGTGTTTTTCCCTATCGGTTGTATTGTTAACAACAGCCTGACTTAAAAATAATCCATCAATTTGACAGTGATGTTGTGCGCTTATTAGTAAAGAATCGTTAATTTTCCAATCACTAAAGCGTGAAGCAGAATATAGACCTCTATCTTTACATGACACTAAAGGATCTGATCCCGTACGTTCGACCGCTACGGCATTTCGTATAATAGCGATTGCATTTTTGCGTACATTCAACGCCCAGTGAACGGGGGTATCATTGTCTTCCGGCGCACTTAAATGGCTAGAAAATTCTGGATTACTTGTCCAATTCGATGAACGTTCTTTGTTGAGTACATGAATGTTTTCGGGGTTTTCAGATACCCAGGGGGTAATGAGTATAATTAATTCACTACGCACATCCTTGCTATAATCTTTGCGAAAGAGCTTGCCTAGTACTGGTATGTCGCCCAAAAAAGGTACTTTCTCATGAATCTCTTGTACATCTGTTTCAATCATACCGCCGATAGCAATGGTAGCACCATGGCGAGCAATGGCTGTGAGTTCAATGGCAGACTCTGTGACTGAGTCAATGTTAATGTTAAGAATATCCCCAAGACCATTTGATATTGGCAGGGTTCCAGAGTTTTTATTTAGACTTGTATTGCTCTGTTCTATATCAAGGGTAACGGTTTTATCTCCGTTAATGCGAGGCCAGATAGAAAGCGTAGTCCCTATATTTTGTGTGCTGGTGTCTAGCTCAATGGTGACAATGGTGGAGGTGTCCGTGGTAATAATGTCTGTTGATGCCCCTTCAACTAACACTCGATCCTCACCAATAGTGAGCTTAGCTTCTTTATTGTTGGCAGATATAATGTTCGGTTGGGCAAGTAAGTGGACCCGGTTTTCTGTGCGTAACAATTCAATGGTTGTATTAAGTTTTGCACCCGCCAATTTTGCCAGGAATGCTCCGCCTTCTAACGGGAAGTTACCCAGGCTAAGGTCTATTTTTGGTGTATAGAGTTGATTTCCGTCCTCATCAACACCGGCGTCAACTTGGCCGCTTTGGTAGCTGTAATCAAAAACGGAACGCTCCTCGTCGCCTAACGTGGCTCTAAGGATTTTCATTTCCAATAATACTTGTTGAGCGGGTCTATCAATACGTTTAATGAGCGCTCCAACTTCATTTAATGCTTGTTTATCACTGGTGCGAATTAATAATAAATTATGCAAGTGATTCCAGGTTACATAAATAGGTGGTTCACCTCTGACGTTGGTTTTAACCAATTCCTTTTCTGTTACAACAACACGATTAGTGTTGGTTAAATCACCTTCGCTAAAAAAACTCGTGTTTCCAATGCAAAGTCGGATGGGCCGCTTGAACCTGATGCTCCAGATGAGCTTCTTGATGAGCTGTTATCAGATGATGTTGAGCTACTGCTCCCGCCTGATCCACCGCCAAAATCACCTTCCAGTTCGTAGCTTGCATTGGTTTTAGGTTCGGTGAGGGTTACGCGAGCACCAAATAATGCAGCTATTGCGTTCGCTGCATCGGATATATTCTGGTGTTTTAATTCAAAAATTTTGGTAACAAAGTCTCTTTCTACCACGATATCTTTTTTAAATTCATCTTCTGTCATAATGTAATAGGCATTGAATTCGGGGCTTTTTCGATACCATAACCCCGTGACTCGACACAACCCATCAATAGTGCTCTCAACAGATGCTTTTTTAAGATGAAGTGATACGATTTTGTTTTTTGCAGCTTCAGTAACAACAATGTTAACTTTGGATAACTCACTAATAACACGGGCAGCGTCTCCAATTGTCGCAGACTTAAACTCAATCGTGCCTAATCGCTCATGGGCAAAAGTGGCATGGGTGGATAGCGACAAAAAAAACAGCCCATAAATGGCAAGTTTGAGAAGGGGCAAGCATTTGGTCATCGGACAACAATCCTTTTTTGTGCGGTACCGCCATAGGTACCACTTTGTACAACTAGGCTTAGGCGAGAGATACTTTCAATTTTAATGACATCACGTCCGTTCCCGATACCGTGCAATCCTACAGTGTCACCTTCGTGAACAACAAAAACCCCTAACCCATCAATTTCTAAAAGAGCGGCCATTTTTCTTGGGTTGTTATCGTCTTCTCTTCCCGTGATAATGCCTTTCAAATACATTTTTGGTATTTTGAAATCACCTGTTAATGGCGTGAATTCTATTTCCTGTTTTAAGGTGAAATTCTCATTTTCTAACATGATAGGTGTTACAGCAAAGGGGTCTCGACCAGCTAATGTATAGGCTGATGCACGATAGTTTGCGCCTGCTCGTATAGGGGATTGTTGTGCTGAACGAACTGATGATGCAAACGGGTCCCTTGCAATATCTCTATGTCTTTCCTGTCTTTTCTCTTCATTATTCTTCGGGATTTCACCAAATGCTTTTTCTCGAACGGTTTGGTAATAATTAGTGATCGTACCGATATGTTCTTGGATTTGTTGTTTAACGGGCTCCACTTCTGCGAAAACATTGTTTGTTGATAGCGAGAAAACAAACATTAATGCGGTGAGTGATCTGTTGTTGATGTTTTTCATTACTTATCTCCCTCCTGTAGCGGCGGCAAATATCAATTGGAAAATGGATAGATAAACAAAGGCAACTGGGCCACCCATTAAGACAGTTAAAAGAGGTGTGATAAACGCTAACATGCGTTGTAGATTAGCTTCTAGCTCACCGTTGTAATAAGTACCTATTTCATTCATAACACGGTCAAGTTCACCGCTTTGCTCACCGACAGCTGCCATTCGGTAAAAAAGCTCTGGAAAAAAAGGTTGTTCTAGTGAACGTGATAGAGATGTGCCTTCCATAATACTTTGGCTTGAATAGTCGAAGCTCTTTTTAAGGGATTCGTTTGTTGTAATGCGTGCACAAATTTTTAGGGCATCGACGATGGTTACACCACTGGCGGTTAGCATCGATAGCGTCCACCCTGATTGCGCCATCGTAGAAGTAATAATGGCGGATTTAGCCATAGGTAAGGACAAAAAAATACGATCAAAGAAACGTTTTCCAGGTAATGTTGTATAAGATGCTAGCATAAAAAAAATAGTTAATGCGATACCTCCACCTAGTTCTGCGCCGTAGTCGACTATAAATGAAGATAGCGCCATCATGTTGGCAGTACTTGCGGGTATGTTTGTGCCTAAACCTGCAATAAAGGTCGACATTTTCGGTAACACCCATACAGCCATCAATACCAACAAGGCGACGGTACCACTAAGAACAAATACGGGATAAATCATTGCCGTTGTTAGTTTCTTTTTCATGTCGCTTAGGCGTTCAAGGTCATTAGAAAGGCGCGATAATACAGTATCCAATTCACCGCTGGCTTCTGCACTGCGAACCAATTCAAAAACCTGTGGCTGAAATGATTTTGGGTGATTCTCCATTGCTTGAGCAAAAGAACTGCCCCGCTGAATATCTTTTCGAATATCTTGTAGGATTGTTTTCAGACGTCGTCTAGGTGCTAGGCTGGCACATAGATCTAAAGATTCTAATAATGTGTGTCCAGACATTAACATCAAGCTAAGTTGTCGATAAAGCTGGATGTAATGTTCCTTTTTGGGTGCTAGCCAATTTCTGGGAAGTATCAGCTCGGCACGTTGTCTGAATTCAAGGTCAACTTGTTGACCACCGGCGCGAATATTGGTGACAAATAATCCTTGTCCACGCAAATTTTGGACTGCTTCTCTTTCATTGGCAGCGTCAACCTCTCCTTTGATTTCGTTTTTTCGATCTTTTAGAGCAGTATAGGCAAACAGCGTCATGGAGTGACCTCTGTAGAACCTATCTGTGTTGGTCGGTCTTCATGTAATGCTTCTTGAAATGGCATCACTTCTTCTAGAGAGGTAAGCCCCTGGGAAACTTTGTACAGCGCGTCCTCCCATAGTGAATAGAGGTTTTTCCCCGCTGCCATTCGGATTTCATGATCATCAGCACCATTAGCAACAAGGCGGCTCATATCGTCATCCACCCAAAACATTTCATGTAATCCTATGCGACCTTTGTAGCCGGTACCCATGCATGCTGGGCAACCATTGGCTTTGTAGCGTTGAGCATCTTTTAGTACAGGAAGGTTGATAGGTGAAGGGGAATCATCCACTTGTCGGCACAAAGTACATAGTCGTCTTGCTAGGCGCTGAGCGATAACAAGCTGTACGGTTGCTGCGATCATAAAGTTTTCGCAGTTCATATTACGCAGCCGGCTTACCGCGCTGGTGGCATTATTGGTATGTAGAGTAGAGAGTACCAGGTGACCGGTCATTGCTGCTTTCATTGCAGTTTCTGCGGTTTCTTGATCACGAATTTCACCAACAAGAATAATGTCGGGGTCATGTCGTAAAAAAGAGCGTAATGCTTCGGAGAAGGATATTTTTACCCCTGTTTGTACTTGCGTTGCATCTGTGAGTAACTGTTCAATAGGGTCTTCAACAGTTAGTACATTATATTCTGTACGATCAATCTCTCGCAGGGCTGCATACAGCGTTGTTGATTTACCACTTCCTGTTGGCCCGGTCACTAGTACCATTCCGTGTGGGTAGGTAAGCACTTTACGTATACGCTCAAGTACGAGTGGATTAAGGTCCAACTGTTTTAATGATAATGCGCCTGACTCTTGCCCGAGAAGGCGCAAAGTGATTCTTTCACCCCAGCGTGAAGGTAAGGTTGCTACACGAAGTTCATGGGCTGATAGGTTCCAGTCGCTAATTTCATAAGCGAATCCACCATCTTGTGGCATGCGCTGTTCCGATATATCCAGCCCGGCTAACACTTTTACACGGTTTATCAAAAGGCTGGCTTCGTGTTCATTTAGCAGCTTCGGATAAGGGATAAGCTTACCGTCAACACGAAGAGCTGCTTTTAGGCCATTTTTTTCAGGCTTTAAATGAATGTCAGATGCGTTGCAAACATAAGCCTCTTTCATTAATTCATCAAATAGCGCGATAGGGTCTTGCTCTTCATCTGGGGCACTGTTTTGAAGCTCGCATTTGAGCACTGATTTTAAGGAGATTGGCTCCGCCAGCGCCAGTGTAAAAGGTGTATTTACAACTCGCTTAACGGTATCTATAGCAACCTGATCATCAGGGTCAGACATTGCTAATAGTAATTGCCCTTGTTTATCTCGGACAGGAAGCAATAAACGACGTTGTAATAGTGTTGCAGGTAGCCTTTGCAACAAGTCATCATCAGGTAATAATTTGGATAAGGTCAGAAAAGGTAGTTTACGCTGTTCAGCCACGGCTTGATAAAGAACTGCTCGGGGCAAGCGGTGGTCCCGTCCAATAGTATCAATAACCGACAGTCGATCGCGGCGAGCAACCTTTCGTGCTTGGTTAACCGCATCAATAGTCAGCAGGTTTGCGTGGGTTGCCGCATTAATAAGTGTTGCTTCATTAATGGCCATGTTAGCGAATCACCTGGGACATTAGTTTTGAAAGGGCTTGCGGGTGTTTCGCAAAATGTTGAGCTGTTTCTAGCGAAATCCATCGGTTTGAAACTAAGTCTGCCAGTGCTTGATCTAGTGTTTGCATTCCTGATTTTCGATTGCTTTCGATGGCTGAGTAGAGTTGTCGTGTTTTGTCATTCTCTATTAAGTTACTAACAGCAGAGTTTTCCAATAAGATTTCTACTGCTGGAACACGGCCTAAACCATTACTTGTAGGGATGAGCCTTTGGGCAATAACACCGCGTAGACAGCGAGATAAACGAATACGACACATGTCTTGCTCATTACCTGGAAAGGCTCCAATCAATCTTTCAATTGAACTTACCGCGTCATTGGTATGGAGCGTAGAAAATACCAAATGTCCGGTTTCTGCCGCGGTAAGGGCGGCGCGAATCGTTTCAAGGTCACGCATTTCCCCAATCATCATGACATCGGGATCTTCACGTAAGGACGCGCGTACCGCATGAGGGAAATCAATGAAATCCTGTCCGAGTTCACGCTGGTGGATGACGGCTTTTTTAGGTTGATGAATAAATTCAACGGGATCTTCAATGGTGAGCATGTGTACGGCGCGTTGCTCATTGATTTGATTAAGTATGGCTGCAAGCGTTGTCGACTTACCTGACCCGGTTGCACCACAGACGAGTACCAAGCCGCTATGAGCTCGCGCAAAATCGGCAATTGCGGGAGGTAAGTGTAAGTCACTTAAATTGGTGAAATTGCTTTCAAGGTGACGCAAGGCAAGAGCGAGTTTGTTCATGCTGCGAAAGGCATTGACTCGGTAACGATTGCCATCGTCGGCAGAATAGCAAAAATCAATACTTCCCTCGTTAACAAGAGGGTTCATATTGCCTTTCCATAGCGTCGTAAGCAGGGCGTCTACCGTCTCGGGTGTTAGCAAAGGCCCTTCTTTTTGTAGTTGACCATGGACACGATATGCAGCTGGTTGTCCGGTTGATAAATGTATATCGGAGGCATTCAGCGATAGTGCTTTCCCAAGAAAGCCACTTAAGGGGAGGGTTTGTGTCATATCGCAAATACCAGGTTGATGTGTAAAATCTGTTGTTGTTCAACCCCTTGTTGGGCGCTCATTTTGGGCTCGTCTGCAGTTAGCTCTATTCTCACGGGGGCCATGGTGTAACTCAGTGTATCTAAATCATCTAATAGGGTTTGTAGGGCAAAGTATCCACCCCACGCTTCAAAATTGATGAGCGGGCGACCCGTATGTTTATCGATATCAGATGCCTCATCAAAAGTGGGTACAGCATCGGAGTTTCTTGCTCTTCCTTGGGCACCTTCTAGCCGGATAACACGCATGCCCAATCCGCTGGCAAGGTCGCTTAATTCTCTGCGCAGAACTTGGCGTTGCTCTTGGTCATCAATAGGGGCAAATCGTTGTAAGAGACGTTTTAAATTACGATTGTCTCCTTCCAATTTTTTTTGTAACTGGCGGATCTGTTTCTCTGTGCCTGCGGTATTCTTTGTTTTTGGCGAAGCAACTGAACGTGCTTCTAGTCGATTTGCGCGGCGGCTGATTTTATTCTCAAGACTAATGTTGGTTGTGTTAATGCTATTGAACCACAGCATGTATCCGCCAATTAGCGCTGCACAGAAAAGTGCTATGATTTGTGTTTGTTGCGCTTTTCCCAGTCGGTTCCAGAAGTTCTTCATTTGCTCCTCCTGCTGGCGGTTATATTACTCTTCCTTTTCGTTTTAGTTACAGGTATCAACCATAAGTTAATGGTGTACCCATTGAGACCGTATCTGCCAATGCCTGACCTTATGTCTGGGTCTGCAACTCGATAATCTAAACGGGCAATATGCTGCTGTAACCGCTCGGTGAATTGAGCTGCATTGGAATTATCAGTTGCCCATGCAATTACATTAAAGCTATTTCTACCCTTTGTTTGAGAAGGCTCAACAATGCTGTCTATCATTATGTTGTCAGAAACACTCTGAGAAACTGCTTTTAATAACTTTGGGATCAACCGCGTGCGGTTGACAACGTTATTGGTTAGTCGTGTTAAGTTGTAAGATACTTGGTTGGTCTGTATTTTTAACTCTGCTAAGTTCTCACTGCTTTTTTTGTACTCACCAGAAATACTGTTCAGTTGTTTGTTTAAAATGGCTTGCTTTTTAAATTCAGCTTCTAATGATGCAGATTGTTGCTCTAGTTCGCTTTTGTGTATCAGTGAGAAGCTACCGTGTGTTAGTAAACCCATGAGTAACAATACTGGAGCGCCGTAACGATAGAGTTCTATATTTTTCCAGATAGGGGGCGGTGGTTCTCGCGGAGGAATCTGTGCTAATTTTAAAGTTCTTTGTTCTGGTGCGAACAAAGCGTGCTTATGTGCGGCAATGGCAACACCTAAAAAAGCAGCAGTTACCGTGTCTGGTAGCGATAGCTGTTGTTTTTGGGTGGCTATATTTTCACCGCTGATGAGCCATTGTACATCTCGTTGTAAGCGTGTGCTTAGTTCTTCTATGTCACTGCAAGGTGTTGGGTTTTCTTCATTGTTGTTAGGTTTGATTTCTGTTGACCGTGCAACATCGGTTAGAAAAATGGATTCCGTTTCGCTACGAAGTTGTTCTACCACAATGCCATAACACTGTTCAGTTAACGACTGGTTGTGCTGACGGGGTTGTTGATGAAAACTAGCGAACTGAGCTTGTTCCAATCGATAGGTAACAATGCTGTCGTGATGAGCTTCGATAACGACCACGTTACCGTTGCCACTTTTTTTCGCTGCCAATGGAGCCATGCTACCCAGTAAAGGGGCAATGCCTGTAAGTTTAGCGCTGTTTTGAGCAAATCCGGTAAACCATTGGCGACGAACTCGAATATCAATACCTGCCGTTAGCCACTGATGTTCGGTTTTATCCTCGCTGATTAATGTTTGTAATTGCCAACCGCAGGCCAGCTGGGCATCGGTTACTGCGAGCTTTTCTTGTAAGAGCAGTGATTCTTGTAACTGGTCGTTAGTGATAAATCGCAAATCAATAGCGACTTCGCCATAACGAGCAAGGCCACTTCCATTTACGCGGCGCATTTCTAGCTCTACTGCGGTTTCATGGCGCTGTGTTTGCGTAATAAGTCCTCGGCCCACCAAGATTGCACCGAGAGCATACAGGTCATTGTTATCAGCGACTTGGGTTTCTAATTCCCAGCTGATCATTGACTCCATTTCCGAAGGTTTACGAGGTTTATCGGCTTCGATTGGTAAATCGAGTAATGCAGGTAGGGCACAAGTAGAAATAAATGTAATTTGACGTGGTAAGGCAGCGGTATATTGTTGCGTTAATTGTTTGCGGGCATCGTCAATTGCGGTAACCGCATCGATAGCGGTTGAGGTACCAGTTGCCAGTAATTTCGGTGTTTCACCATCAAAGCCTATTAACCCCAACCATAACTGGTATCCGTTATGTGCGGCCAGTAGTTGTTGGCCTGCAGTGTTGGGTTTAAATTGTGCTAACCATTGTTGTACGGATGCTAAGGCCGACATTATTGTGACCTCCAATGTAAGGGAATTGGATTGAGCGAGGTGCCGATGCCAGGGGGGGCGTCACTGCGCAAGGTGATAACGTTTGATATAGCTTGTGAGCTTACTGATGGGAAGGGGGTTGTTGTGCAGGTGTTTAGTAGCGTGTCGTACTCATATAGACCAATTCGCATTGCGCCGTGGGGTAGTGTTAAACCGACCGTACCGGAGTTATCTTCTATTTCTGGTTGGAAAGAAAAACAATTCGGTGAGGCTGTGTCAGCGCATGAAGTATAGGACTCGTCGTAGGTTGCAGATTGCCCAATTGTTGTAATGTCGAAGGGCGTGTTGATGGCTGCTCCGGCGCTGTAGTGTGTGTCTGTGCTGTTATGGGTGTTGATAACAATTTGGCCGTTGTTAATGCGAATGATGCGGGCGCAGATCTCTACATTTCCATCAGTAAAGTCGTAGGCGGGTGTTGTAGGGTTGTCCGTTGTATATAGCGGGCAGTCATCATTGTTCCATGCACCTGCTCCCACATTGGCAATGCAGTCCGTTTCGTTTGTATATGTTGGATCAGAGCAGTACCCAAAATATAGCGGTACCCAGGACGTCGTACCTAAGGGGATTACTGCTTCGCAAGTGGATGCGGAAATAGTAGTTGAAGCGGTTTCAACGCAGTACTCTAGCTCCGCATTCCATTCGCGATCTGTTGCTGCATTGCAGGCATCTATTGTTGTTGTATCATTTCCGAAATAAGTAATATCACGGCATTGTCCACAAAACGGAGCCTTGTTTACGTTCAGCGCCAGTGGTGCAGAGGGTAGTGTTGCTGTTATCCCTGCGAGTGTTATTTGCTGGAGGGAGGAGTCGCCATAGGCATCTTGGTCGGTATCTTCAAAGTTATTATTGTTCAGATCACTATCTAGGCCAAGGCTGGAGATTATTAGTACATCTGGGGTAATAAAGTCCCAATCCCATTCAAACCCCCAGCCGTCCCGATAATCAGAACCAATATTAAAAATATATGGCCCATTCCAGCCGTGCCAGATTTCATTGTTTTCATCATAAGTCCATGGGCAAATGTCTATGTCACCATCGCCGTCACCATCACTATCAATTGCAGGGTCGTTATCACAATCAGGGTCAATTGGCATTTCCAATAGCTCGCCAATATTATTCGGTAAGCGTCCCATATCAGCCAAGAAACCATTTATTGTAAAATAATCAAATGCTATTTGTTGTTCTATTTTTACGGATTTTATCGTTTCACCAACAATGGCATTATGTATTATTTCCAATTTTCCTCGTGTTTCAATAAATCGATTTTGATTGTCTTTATTTCCAACCGAACTTAGTGCCAATGTTGCTGCGGTTGCCATTAGCCCTAATACAATCAGTAGTTCTATTAACGAAAACCCCCGTTGTTTCGAATGCATCGCGCTAATTTCCTCTTTGTTCAACATGATGGTCTGAAATTACTTTTTTGGTTTATCAACAACAACATTGTCAATCACGATGGCAGGGCCACGTGAATAGGTATAAATATGGTAACCAAACCAAGTTGCTTGGGTTTCGGTTGGAAGTTGCTTCTGGATTGCATCCGCAAGTGTGTTATCAACATAAACTGAGATAACCGTGTCTTTATAATCCGGGGCACCGATAAACATTTGGTACTCTATGGTTGGTAGAGGGGAGACTTCCATTACCTTTAGTGCTGTATATAGATAACCAGTAGATTTTTTTTCTGGTGACGCCTTTAAAATTCCGGAGAAGGACACTTTTTGTGGAGGAACGATAGATATTTTTCCACCATAAGATTTTCGATTTTCTTTTACAAAATTATGTAAATTAATTGATTGGTAGGAGCCTGGTAGTTTGAACTCTTGCTGTATGAGTTGTTCGGCAGAATTGGAATTTACACTGTAGGTTGCGATGAAAAATAACCCTAATAGCTGGAATGTTATGTTTCTCAATAAGTGTGTTTTCATGTTGATATCCTGAAAGGTAGTTATAACGAAAATTGGTTGCATAAATCTAAGGGCAAATCGCAATGTCGTCTTGGCTATTGTTATTTTCATTATCTTGGTAGGCATTGTTATTAGGCAGCTCCAAGCAAAGGGTTGAATAACGTGTCTCCCCGCTACCTGTTATTGGTAGTGACTCAAATTTCCCATTAAAACCAGAGCTAACAATGACGTTTCGGTTAACGGTAATATCAACGTCGTCATTAACGTCAATGTTGAGCAGCACATAGGGGTTTCCGAAGGGATCGAGTAAGACAACATTCTCAGGGCAGGGTGACGTAACACCGCTATCGCAAGTGGGGTTGTTATAGTCACCGTTATCTCCTGAGTTTGATCCGTCTATGCTTAGTGCCTCTCCATTTGTGATAACGGCTGCATCTAATACTTTGTCGATGTAGGGGCCGCGCCAGCCACGCTGTGATACTGGATCCCATACATTTAAACCGTTGGGTTTAGCAAGTACCTCCCAGTTATAAGCAACATCATGGGTCGGTATTCTGTTAATATTTACTTCAACGCTCCCTGTTCTTAGCCAAAAACCAGTGTCTTCGTGGAGTTGGCGTATTGCGCTGGAAAGCTCTGTTAGTTCTGTGCGAGTCATTAGTTCTTGTTGACTTTTATCAATGTCGGTAAAAGCCAGGCTGCTGGTAAATGCAATGGTCGCCAAAATACTTACTACTATTAGTAGTTCTAGTAGGGAAAATCCAGAGGATAAGTTTATAGCTTTATTGCATCGAAATAGTAGTGGCATAAAAAGGGTGTATTCTTTTGAGTTGAAAGGCGTAATGTTAATTTCTTGATTACAAAACCTAAAATTGATGTGTAGTTTGATTCCAATAAATTCGTTAAAAGAAAGGCCGCCGTCACAAGGTGGCGGCGGCCTTTTGTTGGCCAGCTTCGGGTATGGCCAACACGCTACGCAATAATGTTAGTTACGTAATTAGATTGTGTTACGACTTCCGTCCCACTCACCCAACTCTTCTTCTTTTGTGTCACCAGCGCCATCAACAATTGTTACTAGAGCTGCTGTTCCGCCCATTACGATTTCTGCTGTACCGTCATAAGTACCTACATCCCATATGGCGATAAAGCGGTTATACTCGTCTTTGGCAACATGACGATATACCGGTACTGAGGTCATTCCACCAATCTCGTTAGCAGCAAACAAGCTTGACGCTGGGCCAATACCCGTGGCTAAAAAGACTGAGTTTCCAGAAGCATTGTAGGCACCTGCTTGTGCTTGGCCTGTGATTCGTTCTGCTCCACCTGTCCATATTGCAACGGGTAGATCTGCTGTTAAAGCTGAGCCTAACGCAGTAGTTGCTGGGTCAGCACCTGCTGCTTGAGAGGTAACCAAGTAGCCTGGATCGTCTGCAGTTAGGTTGTTGTCAGCATCACCTGTAAAGTCAATGCGTATACCACATCCGTTACCATTTGCTGATAAGAAAATGTTACCAGCTACAACGGCGTTGTTTCGGCTGTTGATAAGATTTTTAACTGAAGTTGTTGCACCACAATCACCGAAGTCTGCAGGGTTTTGGTCAAGTGCAACGTAGTTGAAAGATGATAGGCCAACTGTGGCTAGCTCGCTGAGTTGATCGGCGGTAATTGTGTCAACTTCAACGTCTTCAATAGCAAGGATTGAGAGAAGGTCAGGGTTTGCAAGTGCGGTATCATCAACTTCTAGCAATGAATCAAATCCATTCGGAAATACACCGCGGTTTAATACACGATATGTGCGAATGCCTTTGTTCATTTCGTCCATCATTGCAACATGAGCAGCAGCAGCAGCGCGCGCATCAGTATCTTGCAGTGCAATAGTTGCTGTACCCGCGATAGTCGCCAGAATTCCAACAACAACTAAAAGCTCTAGTAATGTAAAACCAGTTTGTTTTGATTTAAGTTTGCGCGCCTTGTTGCGTAAATCTTCGTCTTGAATAGCATTTATATCAATGTTGCGAAAACGATTGAGCAAGTTTTTTCGGTTTAGCTTTTTCATTTGTTACTCCGGGATATGAGTGTATCGGTTAAATAGGTGTTTTAGCGATCTCCACCCACAGGAGCAGCGCCTTCTGTATTCTTCGTTGCCGGGTTGTGCTTCTATGAAAATTGCTAGTTTATGTTGCCCGGTTTCGCAAGAGTAGGGCAACTATAACGATATTTTTTATAAATGCAAGTGATTCGTATTAACATTTGGGTGGTGGATTTCTTTTCCTTTTGGTCTTGTGTCATGTCGCAAATGAAAGATGGTAGTGAAACCAGTGCTGTCGATAAAATTGGATTGGTTTAATGGTAATGATAATCATTATTGTTGAGGCTGGGCGGGGGAAATGTTATAGTTTTTTCTATGATTATATTTGAGAGGGATTCTTAAGTGAGAAATACAAGATTTGGAACAAAACTAATTTCGATTATTTTACTCTTGGGTTTTTGTTTTGTCGGTTCGGCTTCAGCAAGTGACCGAACAAGAAATTGTAATGATGTTAAAAAAGTAGAGTTTTTTGCCAAACTATACGCAAAGGGGTTGAAGAGGAAGCCGCAGTATGCGCCCGGTTCACCTTATAAGATTTGCATGGCTTTGGCGAAGGAGCTGGATGCTATTGATGAGAATAGGAAAAAGGGGTGTAATAACGTAGGTGAAAAAATGGGATATTGCTCGCAAGGTAACGAGCCCCCTAGTATCCCTGAGCCAGATTTTCCATCTGGAGGGCCTACGGATGGAAAGGGAGGGGTGATTCCTAATTCGCCATTGGTTCTAAATTTGTACCCCGTTCAAAACCATATTGAAACATATAGTGTTGGTCGTGAAATATATTTTGATCACAATGCTGATGGTTTAAAAGAAAGGACGGGGTGGATTGAAAGATCTGCAGGATTGTTGGCCCTTGATCGGGATGGTGATGGCATTATTTCGAGCGGAAGAGAAATATTTGGCGATAATACTTTGCTTGCTAATGGTGAAAAAGCTGAGAATGGATTTGTTGCATTAAGGGAGTTCGACGATGACTTGGATAATTTAATATCGTCTTATGATTCAGTGTTTTATGATCTTGAGGTTTGGATAGATTCATTTCCAGATGGTATTAATCAGGATTTCGAAATGCATAGCCTTGTTAGCCTTGGGATTGAAGCAATTGGTCTTGAATATGATCAGGCTGTAAATATTGATTTCCAAGGGAATGACCATCGATTAGTGGGAATGTTTCGTTACAGTGATGGAACTGAAGGGTTAATAGAGGATGTTTGGTTCGATGGGAATGTTGATTTTGTTAAGCTGCCTGTTTCTCCTGATATTTATCTTTTACCGAATGCAATAGGTGTTGGTAATGTGCGGTCGCTACATCAGGCTTTGGTGGTGGATCAGTATGGGGAATTGTATAGCCGGGTTCATGAATATCTTGACTCAGATGTGGAGCAAAGGGATGTTTTGTTAAAGGAAGTATTATATGCGTGGGCAGGTGTTGCTGAGGAAGATTCGCGTGGGTTGGCAGTACTTGAAAAATTTTGGGATACCCCAGGCTTATTGGTTGGCAAGAAGTTTGGAGACAGGGCGTGGAAAGCAATATCCCAGCACTATATTAATCTTCTTGATGCCGTTCACTATCAGTTATCGTCTCAGGTGTTTTTTAAAGATCTTTTTGAGGGATTTATTACATTTGAGTATGACGAAAACACGGGCGACTTGAATAGCGATTTTTCGTTAGTTGCTAAAGAAATTCGTCGCAGAATTATTTTTGAATCGAATATTAATGAAAACTATATGGTTTTTGATAGATTCGTTCGGGCGCTACGAGGGCTAAACACTGTAACAGAAGTCCATAAGAAAAAATTTGTTGAATTGTATCTTGAAAATATAGATGTGATTGGAACTGAAAGTGGAGAGTATGTCAGCTTATCTGACTATTGGTTGAGCTTGGATATGGCTGGTTATGATGGGGGGGCGATTACTGTCTTTACGTTAGAGGGGGATGACTCGATAGTGTCTGATTCAGGGAATAATATAATCTATGCCGGGCAGGGTAATGATGAGGTTAATGTAGAGGGCGGCGATAATGAGGTGTACGGCGAAGAAGGGAGTGACAGTATCACTTTGGAATACGGAGGTGTTAATAAACTGTATGGAGGAACCGGTGAGGACACTATTATTGTTACTCGATCTATCTTGGGGGCAAATGGCCATGCAGAGCGTTTTAAGGGAGAGAATATTTTTTCAGGGGGGGCGGGTGATGATCGCCTAGAGGGATGGGCGAGCGCAGATACCTATGTGTTTAATATAGGTGATGGTCGTGATGTAATTAATGACTTTGGCGCCGTTGAGTATAGCTATAATTTTCGAGGAAAAACTTACAAAGGTATTGCCGAAAGCTTGGTGTTAGATCGGGTTCAGTTTGGTGACGGGGTGTTTGTGGGTGATATTGATGCATATCGAGATGAAGATCACCTGGTAGTTCGTTTTAAAAACAGAGAAAGTGATGAAATTGTTATTGAGAACTGGTTTCTATCTAAGGCTTATCGGGTGGAAGTATTTGAATTTTTTGACAATGAAACAATAGGCACAAGTGACATTGCCAAGCTTGTCATTGCCAATCAGGTGAGTGTTGGCGATGATGTAGTTTCAGGGTGGGGGGAAGATTTAACAATTAATACGCTGGAGGGTAATGATGTTATTACTGCAGCAGTTGGGAATATTATATTGGATGCTGGTGCAGGAGATGACTATATCGCATTGGGTACAGGGGATGATTATATAGTTGGCGGTTTAGGTGATGATGTTGTGCATGCGGGGAGTGGAAATAACTCAGTATACGGCGGGTCTGGAAATGATGATATAACTACAGGCCGGGGAAATGACCTTGTTAATGCTGGTGAGGGTGATGACCAGGTAGAGACGGGTTTAGGTTCTGATTTAATTGACTCTGGAGCTGGTGGTGACACGATTAATGCTGGTGATGGAGATGATGTAATCAATGCTGGGCCAGGTGACGATATAGTTATTGCTGGTATCGGTAACGATACGGTATATGGCGAAGCAGGAAATGACAGTATATCCCTTGAATTTGGCGATACTAACAATCTGTATGGTGGTATTGGTGATGACATCATTTCTGTTAAGCAAGTTGTAATGGGGAAATTTGGTCATGCTGCACGATTTTCTGGTGTGAATACTTATGTGGGTGGAAAAGGGGGTGACCGGCTCGAAGGGTGGGCTGGTGCGGACACTTACGTATTTAATGCAGGTGATGGCCTGGACGTGATTAATGACTTTGGTGCCGTTAATTATACGTACACGTCACGAAACAAAACCTATAACAAGATTGCTGCAAGCCCAGTGGC
>MAAC01018850.1_pt1 | contig 62935 bp, 55 predicted proteins | sample 1115981 | NCBI WGS metagenome assembly MAAC01 (sample SAMN04961126, study PRJNA320927) | seawater metagenome | isolation source: sample BD02T64 sea water enriched with oil for 64 days | place: USA:Gulf of Mexico | collected 2013-07-27 | reverse complement strand
CTAGCCCTGCACTATCGACGTACCCCGAGCATGGCCAACTGTAAACGACTGTTTGAAAGTACATAGCGTCAAAGTACTGAGCCTTACCAATTAAAAACCCTTTCTTCTAGACAGCTGAGGCGCTATCAGTTCGTCCAATCATCATATATACACGCTTTCTCAGGCCTTATAGCAGCTGATTTCATCGCGTTTAGCAGCCACACCTCAATCAATATACAAATAACGACGCTACGACCATGTTTGGCTCCAGAGCATATTTCTTGGCGCTAGTATTGAAGATGGATGTCCTTTAAAACTTGCCGTGCGGCGCTTAGTACAAACAAGTTGCGATGGAATACGTGCTGCAATGTCATTCTTGCGAACAACAGGTCGTTTGATGATAGATGAGTCGAGCAGTCTTGTAGGCATAGATCCCCCTTGAGGGAAAAGCTCAGAGGCGACGACGGGATCGTGCCGACCAGAATTGGCCGAATGTCAACGAGTAGGTCCGCTAAGGTGGAATACCGCAGGAGAGATATCCTGCTGGCTGGAAGTGGTGCGCCACAATAACACAAAGCCCCAGCTAACAGATATGACTACCGCTTGTTTACAGCGCCAGCCCTTAACCAAACCAAGTTAGGTCAAACGAGGCGCCAAACATCAGAATTAAAGGGGGGCGCTACCCTTTATGTCTAATGAAAATATGGCATGGAAAGACTTGACCCCATTTTCCCTTCTAAGCTTTGGGGCGGACTGCGCAGCAGGCCGTCCCAGCGGCCGTAGGTTGCGACAACAGCGCCTTGTTAGGGCCTTATTATTCCTGACTGTCATGAAGTAGGGGCTTTTTATCCAGACGGGTAGCCATTTCTCTAAGTGTTATCGCCGAGCAGTCACGAAATTTAGTCATTGAGCAGTATGACTCCGCCTTCTTTTGGTATGAGGCACGCTTCAAATCTGCACCTGTGTCCTTGGCTAAATTGGCTAATCTTGCATAGGTAAGGGCAGAGTCAATTGCATATGTTCTTTCATCAAAAAGCAGATTCCATTCTCCTTTCCTAGTGTCGAGATATGCTTGATACATCTTAAGTGCTTCCTCGTAGCCTTCTGGGGTGCTTTCTCGCCTGGCAAGGTCAAGTTTGATTGACTGCTGAACAAAAATATGAGTGTCTACGGCGAATTGTCGCGCATCACATATCTTGAATCCGATGTATATGCCGCCTATTAACGAAAAAACACTTAATATTCCAGTAATTAAATACCTGGGAGATATATTCATTGCCCTAACGCCTCAAGAAGGGGCGCCGTTTACGGCGTCCCACTTACTTGACTTGTTAGGCCATTGCAGGGCACCCTGGAAAGATTAACACCCAACTGCATTAGCTGCTCTTCTGTAGCGCTATCATAATTTTCGATACCTTTTATTGGAACGGCCGTACTATCCTTTAAAACTGCACTCGTTTTAGTGGGACACGCTGACCAAGAAACTGAGTTAACAAAAGTGTATGTAATGTCTTTCTCTGGTGTGAAAATATGCTTAGTAGTACATTCATAGCCATTAATATGATTTATTAAACCAAATGCGAGAAACATCGGTGTTCCTGATTTAACCTTTACGATTGCTGGATTACCATACTTTGACTTCCTAGATATTTTTAGATCACCTACATACCCAAACTTAGACTCCCCTTCTTCTTGAGATTCACACATATCATAAATAATCGCCGTATGAGGATGTGGCTCTAGACCAAAACCATCTGTCTTTTTTGCTGTCTCTAGCTGTAGATAGGCAACATCTCCTTCGGCTGGCCACTGATAATCGGTTTTAGCGCCACTGAAAGAAGCCATATTTCCAGTGCTTGCACAGCCAACCAACCCGATTTGAATTAAAACAATTATAAATAATTTCATTTTCTCTCCATTTTTCGGGCAGGCCTAACGCCTCAAGAAGGGGCGCCGGTTACGGCGTCCCGCTTGCTTGATTTGTTATGCTCTTTTAGTGCGCTAAACCCCATAACTATAAAAATCAACAATGACATTAAAGCCTGAAAAATCAGATTTCCTTGACGCGCCGTTATACTTTGATTCAGCCAAAATTTATCTTTAGGCGTAAGCAGTTCTATGAAACTTTCATGTTTATCATAGTCTTCGCAGTTTTTAACCAATTTTGCCACCTCTTCTCTAGCTTTAAAATTTTTATCCAGGGCGTGATGGTTACTAACTGCAAAACCGATGAAGACTATTATTAAAAATGCATGAGTACGAAGCTTAATAGCATCTACTGAGCCGATAAATGCTACAGCGCCTAAGCAGCCAGTCAAAAGAAATCCCCATATCGTTTGTGAGGTGCTCTTAAGCTGTAGCAATAACGAGATGTAATCAGAAATATCCATTTATATTACTCTTCTTGAGCATAACGCTTTTGTATGGGGCCGACATGAAAACGCGAAGCGTTGGAATGGCGGTCCCACATGACAAACTTGTTAGGCTTTTGACGTTTCATTTTTTACTATTTCAGACAATTTGATTTTTAGTGTAGCTATTTCTTTTACGATCATTTTAGCGGTCATTGTGCCCCCAACAATAAATTCCTTCTTCTCTTCTTCAGTTGGGTCTACTTTTAGAATAAATTCGGATAGTATACGAGTAAATTCGCTATCTAATTTTTCAATTCCTTCGTAAACCCGCTCTAAACTAGGCGCATAAAATGATATGTGCATTTTCAGCGTACTTCTATCACTTTTAGGAACCTGGCTTGGGTCAAATTTTCTTCCATAAGCTAAGTCACCCAGCATTAGGAAATTGGTAAAATTTGTTTGATGCTCTAATTTAGAAAGCTCTTCATAAATAGTTTGATATTTATTCAATCTTAGAGCTTCTTTATCTCTTTGGGACTGTACTTGTGCGATTTTTACTTTTTCTTCTAACTCTAAATCAGCCGGTTTTTGAAGCTTTATATACCACAAATAAAATCCAACTCCAGCTAAAAGTAAACCTATTATTGCACCAGTCTGTGTAACTGGTCCTAGAAATTCAAGTTCGTCTTTATGCGCTAACAAGTTATCTTTATATTCATAAACTTTAGATACAAAAAGATAAATCGACGCTATCGCTAATGTTACGCCTGAAAGAGCAACAAACTTATATAAGTTATCAGTTGGTAATTTGTTCATTACTCCTCCTTGAAGCCTAATATTTGTATATCGCGCATGCGCGCTTTGTCGAATTCAATATCCGCCGCTTGCCCGCAAGCCTTTGATTTAAAGCACTATTTATAAGCATACATAACTCCCTGCCGCGCTAAACGCGCATGCGCCATATTCCCTTACCTTTTGCGCAGTATCCTCCCCTCGTAAAACCATAAGCCATTGATTATTATATTCTTTCCAAAAACAGCGGAATGATATCGCGCAAGCTCAGGAATGATAACACGCAAAATTGCTGGCACAAGACCAATACACTGTCTATAAACACAGCGCGCACGTTAATATCAGGCAGGCCTATTTCTTTGCTTTATCAAATACGCCATACCATAAACAGGGAGCCGCTGAGACAAAGTATTTAAGGTGCTTGGTCGTGGAAAAACAGGATAGAAAACCCCGCCCGCCACAAAGAGACTACCGACTCAAGCCCGCCCTATCGCCCTGGCCACTTCTCGCTGAAAATGAATCAGGGCCGGCTCGTTGCGGCCAAAGGTACAGTGACTATTGGCACCACTACTGAGACCAGCTTGTATGCCCTCGACACCGGGAATATCTTCCTCCAGTACGGTGCGTACCGCCAGATCCATGTTGCGCTCCCAGTGGTCTTTCGCCGACTGGGTCTCGGCGGGCTCGGGTATGTAGTAGTCCATCTGCACGATGCATTCATCGGGCTTGCCGGGAATGGGATAGGAGCGCCACAGCTCGACATGGTCGCGCTGCATTACCAGGCCGGCGTTGGGGAAGAGTAAATACACCAGGGCCGAATCGGGCACGATGTCCCAGCTCTCGCGAGGTTGATCGCGTTGCTTTTGAATGGATTTGCGAATTACCGCTTCGCGCAGATTTTGCCCATAGGTGTCGAGTAGGCAAAGGTTGTGATACAGCAGCGGGCCAACAGTAGTCGGGTGAAGGGGTGCAAAGTGGTAGGGCTCGAGGAAGGTGTCGAGCATCATCTTCCAGTTCATTTTGCAGTGCATGCGCTGCTGGCTGTAGGGGTGGTAGTCGGTAAACTCGAAGGCCTGTAAATCCTCTACAAAACCACTATCCAGGCCGCCCAACTGGGCGTCGATATCAAAATCCTTACCCGTTGTCGGGCACAGCCAAATCATGCCGTACTTTTCTACTACCGGCAGTTTCACTAGGCCGTGCTCGGCCTTGTCGACACCGGGGAAACTCACCTGGTCGGGAATCGCGCGCAGCTTACCCGTAAAGTCATAGGTCCAGGCATGGTAGGGACAGGTGAAGCCCGCCTGGGCGCGACCACAGCCGTTGGCCAGCTTGGCGCCGCGGTGGCGACAGGTGTTGAAGAAGGCATTGATGCCGCCGTCTCTATCGCGCACCACCAGCAGCGGCGCGCCAATGTCATCATTGGTGATAAAGTCGCCGGCATTGGGCAGGTCACAGGTAAATGCCACTAGCAGGGGGTAGTCCTTAAACAGGATGGCCTCTTCCTGAGCCAGCCAATCCTTGCAGGTATAAGAGTCAACGGGGCTTAAGTAAACATCGTCGACTCGGGTCGTGTCTTTGTTATCGAGCAGCGTAAAGGCCCGCTCAACCATCTCGATTCGTGTCGCTTTTTTCATCGGACTTTTCTCATTCAGGCTTCCCCTTTAGATTATCGTTATAGGGCCAATGCTGTGCCACTAGCATAGGTTTATCGATTATCTAAGTGGATCTTGGCAAAAGCAATTGATGGCAGTCAATTGCTTTTGAAGTAGCGTGAATGAGCTTAAAGAACCACAGCTCAAGTGTGTGGCTAGTGCTCGCGGGTTGAAAAGAACTCGATTTCTGGATAGCGCTCGGCGGCCAGACTCAGGTTGACCCGCGTCGGGGCCAGGTAGGTGAGGTGGCCCCCGCCATCGATGGCCAGGTTGTCGGCGGCCTTGCGTATAAAGGCCTCGAGGGCTTTTTCATCCTCGCTATCGACCCAGCGGGCGGTATAGACATTGACCGGCTCGTAAATGGCCTCGACGCCGTATTCATCTTTAAGGCGATAGGCGACCACTTCGTATTGCAGTTGGCCCACCGCGCCGACAACAATATTGTTGTTCTGTTTGGGGTAGAAAACCTGGGTCGACCCCTCTTCGGAAAGTTGCTTCAAACCCTTATGTAACTGCTTCATTCTTAAAGGATCTTTCAGCCTTATCGAGCGGAACAGCTCCGGGGCAAAGTGGGGAATGCCGGTAAATTTCAGCACCTCGCCCTCGGTGAAGGTATCGCCAATTTGTATGGTGCCATGGTTGTGCAGGCCGATAATATCGCCGGCAATGGCCTCGGAGACACTGCTGCGCTCACCGGCCAAAAAACTCACGGCATCGGCAATTTTGACATCCTTCTTAATGCGTACATGGCGCATCTTCATGCCCTGGCGGTACTTGCCCGAACAGATGCGCATGAAGGCGATGCGGTCCCGGTGGCGGGGGTCCATATTGGCCTGAATCTTAAAAATAAAGCCTGTTAGGGGCTCTTCAACGGGTTCGACGTGGCGATCAATGGTGTCGCGACCGATGGGTGCGGGGGCCCATTGCACAAAGTGATTGAGCATCTCGCGCACACCAAAGTTACCCAGGGCGGTGCCAAAAAACACCGGGGTCATGCTGCCATTGAGGTAGGAGTCGAGGTCGAAGACATTGGCCGCTCCGCGCACCAGCTCAATTTCATCACGGATATTGTCGTACTCAAATCCGAGTAGTTCGCGCGCCGCATCGGAGTCGAGCCCGTCGATCACTACATCGTCGGGCACGTGGCTGCCCTGCCCCTGTTGATAGACGTGGATTTTGTCCCGATAGAGGTCGTAAACGCCCTTAAAGGCCTTGCCCATGCCCAGTGGCCAGTTGATCGGCGCGGCATCAATTTTTAGTACAGTTTCGACCTCATCGAGGACATCGATGGGCTCGCGCACCTCCCTGTCCATTTTATTGATAAAGGTCAAAATGGGGGTATCGCGCAGGCGGCAGACATCCATCAATTTAATGGTGCGGTCTTCAACACCCTTGGCGCCATCGATCATCATCAATACCGAATCGACCGCCGTTAAGGTACGGTAGGTATCCTCCGAAAAGTCACCGTGGCCGGGGGTATCGAGCAAGTTCACCGTGCAGCCCTTGTAGGGAAATTGCATCACCGAGGAGGTCACAGAAATGCCCCTCTCCTTCTCCATCGCCATCCAGTCGGAGGTGGCGTGGCGGTCACTCTTTTTGCCCTTCACCGTACCGGCAACCTGAATGGCATTGCCAAACAAGAGCATTTTTTCGGTCATGGTGGTCTTACCCGCATCGGGGTGAGAGATGATCGCGAAGGTGCGTCGCTTCTTCACTTCATTGACAAAGCTGGCGTCAGCCATAGGTGTTTTCCCACGTGGAATAAGGCCGGTGATGAATCATGGCGCCAAAAATAACAAGGCCTTGCGCCGTGGCGACAATTCATAGTCTGGCAAAATGGCCGCGATTATACAGCCCGTGCATAAGCACGAACAGGCTCTTTGGGCGTCTGACTCTAGGAAGGGCAAAGATAGGCGACAAAGACAGGTAAAAAACCATTGCCGGGGCAAAGGTAGGCGATATATCAAGTGGCGGTAACGCACAGGGGGCGCTACGTCACGACCCCAGAAATCACTTAGCTGGGGGGCAAAACATGGTCATTACAAAAGGCTTCGCGCCTAGCACACTCGCCTGTAGACAAAACCTCTACCCAGCAACAGCCCCAATACGACAAGGAAGATGGCAGGTGGCACCGGCACTGGCGATATTTTGTCGATGCGAACGGAATAAGACTCGCTATTATCCGCAAAAATACCGTCGTTGCTGGCCATAAAGAGATAGAGAGGCGCGCTAAAATCGGGGACGATGAGCTCAAGTAAACTGCCAATAAAAAAAGCAGGATTACCATGGCTAAGATCCAGTGCGGCTATCGATGCCGCATCTGTGCTCCATAAACCAATCAAACCGTAGACATGCAGGCCTCGATAAAGGCCGCCATCGTAGCCAGGGCTGGTACATTCTTCTCCCAGATCAACCACACAACCGCTGGCACTGATCTGCAGTTTATCGCCGGAGGAAAAGCCATAGGCCATATCGTCAACCTCAAAGGCCCTTGCCGGATTACCGCGCAACAGCGCATCGTATTCAAGATCACTGCCCCCCTTGTAGGCATGACCCCAGTCTGAGGCGTACAAGCTATTGCGACCATCGACCTCATCGTTACCGATAAGCAGGGCGCATGCCGACTGGCTGAAACCCGCCACGCAGGTGAGCACTAACGATAGGAATAACTTCATGTATTCGTCCAAATTGGGAGAGTTGCCATCGGCCGGGGATATTATCGTTCTGTGACTCTGTTCCCATGCAAATTTGATGAGCAGTCCTTTTTGCTGACAAGTGGCGAGGGCTAGCCAATTTGTGGCCTATTAATTGCCAATCCCAATAACGTCCCCCAGTAAAGGGGGCTCATCGCTTTATTGGCCCCAAGATTTGTTATAGCGGATAATAAGCAAGCGCAAAACATCGCCGCACGAGGCCTTCTGCTGTAAAATCGCCCGCCTTTTCTCCTGCTCGCCGCCAAGGTCTTATGCAAATATATCTCGCCCCCATGGAGGGCGTCATCGATAACCATATGCGCTATCTGCTCGATCAACTGGGCGGCATCGATCTCTGTGTCACCGAGTTTATTCGCGTCAGTAAGACCGTACTGCCTAACCATATTTTCTTAAGCGCTTGCCCAGAACTGACACCCCAGGCTCAGCGCATTGACACAGAGGATTCCATGTATGGCGCCCGTTCAACCACACGCGTGCAATTATTGGGCAGCGACCCCGAGCTGCTTGCCTTAAATGCACAAAAAGCAGTGCAGCTGGGTGCCCGGGCCATCGATTTTAACTTTGGCTGCCCGGCCAAAACCGTCAATCGCAGCTACGGTGGTGCGCGCCTACTCGATGAGACAGCGCTGCTGCATGACATCGTGCAGGCCACTCGCCAGCTAGTGCCAGCGTCAACGCTGGTGACCGCCAAAATTCGCCTCGGCTATGAAGACAGGGGCAGCTATCTACGCAATGCCATCGCCCTTGCCCAGGCCGGCGCCGATGAGTTGGTCGTTCATGCTCGCTCGAAAGCCGACGGCTACCAGCCCCCCGCCTACTGGGGCTATATCAAAGAGATAAAGCAGAACATCGACATCCCCGTGATCGCCAATGGCGAAATATGGACGGTGGAAGATTACATCGACTGTCGTGAGCAGTCGGGGTGTGACAGCGTCATGCTCGGACGCGGCATACTGGCGCGCCCCGACCTGGGCCTCGCCATCAAGGCCTACGTACAGGGCAAAGAGTATCAATTTTTAACCTGGCCCAAAATAGCCGAATTAGCGCTAAGGTTATTGCGCCTGACACAGGTCTTTTACCCCGCCAAACACATGGGTAACCGTATCAAGCAGTGGCTCTTTTACTTACAACGCACCTACCCTCAGGCCACGACCCTGTTTGAAGCTATCAAGCGCTCAAGAGATTTTGATTTTATTGAGCAGGCGCTGATTGCTGAAACCATATCCCAGTAAGCCGCTTGTCGCAAAATATGCCCTCGTAGCAAGCAATATTTGAAGAGCGTAATATAACTGATATGATTGCCAGGCATTACCGCAGGTAATATCATGGTCTTGACAGGCTTCACCTGCCCTCTGAGACAGTGGCACAAGTAAATTGGCGAAGACAAACAAAAAAATGTGCTTTAGAACTAGCGAAGCTAATCTTTTAGCAGCAGAACAATAATAAAAAACTCGGTATTTTATAATAATTAGCCGGAATTACCCCGGTACACACCAGCAAGGACGATCAAAAATGTGCACCTTCAAGGCATTCTGTACGCCCCGTGCGCGGGCACAAGAGGAAGATTTCATCGCTGATTTCCGCCTTAATTTCGAGATGTATTTTGGTGCATTGACCTTATTGGTATTATCGCCCTATGTGATTATTCATTTATGGCAAAAGCACTTTACGATGGCCGCAGCCACTATTTTTATCGTCTTGCTATCTTCCTGTAACTCGCTTTCCATTTATCGCCGCGGGATACAAACCCTACCCTTAACTTATTTTTTCTTACTGCTTTTAAGCACCCTGGTGGCGGGACTATTCACACAGGGTCCGAACGTCATCTTCTGGTGCTACCCTTTCGCTTTTATAATTCTCTCTATTGTCGACCATCGACAGGCTAGAATGATGCTGGGCTTCAGCCTTTTAGTCTTCATACCCGCCGCCTTCTATGCCCTCGAAACGAGTATTGCGGCTAGTTTCCTTGCATCCTACCTGTTGGTCTGCCTGTTTGGCGATATTGTCGTGAACTTAGTTGACCAATCTCAAAAACAACAGGCTCACCTCGCCACCACAGATCCATTAACCGGAGCCTACAATCGACGCACCTTTTTGCCCCGCCTTGATGAAGCTGCTGAAAGCTGTCGCCGAGGAATCGGTACAGCAAGCCTGATAGCCATTGATATTGATTATTTTAAAAAAATTAACGATAGCCTCGGCCACCTCACTGGCGATGAGGCGCTCAAAGGTCTGGTACATACTCTCTTAGGCCGCAAACGAAAACTCGATACGATTTTCAGAACCGGCGGCGAAGAGTTCTTTGTGCTTGCCCATAACATTGAGCCAGGGGAGTCTCTCGCCTTTGCCGACGGCCTGCGGATGACGGTCCAGGAGGCGGATATTTTACCCGGACAAAGGATCACCATTAGTATTGGTGTCGCCAGCTACCGGGAGGGGCAGAGCGTCGACGCCTGGATTCACCAGGCCGATACCAACCTCTACGAGGCGAAGCGCAGAGGCCGCAACCGCGTTTGGCCGCCCTATGTGAAAGAGCCATCGGAGCCACCGGCTAAATTAGTGCAATCTGTTACAGGCTAATTTGCATCAAGCTTGGCCATAAAAATAATGGCCCAGACGCGGCCCTGTGCTTCTATTCAGCAAGCCACCAGGTAATACCCCAAAAATGTCCTTTGTTAAAAGCTATAAAAAGGCTCGGTATGACGGGCTTCTTGCTCTAAGACAAATGTAGGAAGACACTTATGCACGGCTGTACTTATTTGACAGTGGCGACATAGACCGAATTACAGGACTCGCCCCCCGTATAGGGGTTGGGGAAGTTGACAACATGGGCCTCGCAATCGACAAACACACGATTTAGCAGTTCACCAAATTGCGCATCGGGTAATTCATTCGACCACAACGCAAAAACCCCACCAGTACATATTTTATCGGCAACGCTACGCAGTGAAGTCTCGGTATAAAAGCTTTGATTGGCGTCATTGAGCCAGTGGCTGGGCGAGTGGTCAATATCGAGTAGCACGGCGTGTACCTTCCCCTCTGGCTCACTGCTATCAAAACCGGCCTCGCTACTGGTCGCCAACTTGAAGAAGTCGCCCTCAACCAGCGTACTGCGCGGGTCGCTAGCCAAAATATCGCCAACCGGCAACAGGCCCTTTTGATGCCAGCTAATGACTGCAGGCATGATATCGATCACCCGCATCGATTTAAGGGCTGGGTCTTTCAAGGCTTCGACAGCGGTATAACCGAGACCGAGACCACCGACCACTATTTCGTGATCCTCACAATGACCGTTGCCTTTAAGCGCAGCCAGAGCCAGACTCGCCAGCTGTTCTTCGGCCTCCACAAATAGACTGGACATTAAAAACTCGTCCCCCAGTTTCACCTCATAAACCAGCTCATTATTGAGGCGCGGTTCACTCCTACGCCGTAGGCTGATATCGCCCAGCGGGCTAGCTTGGCAGTCGAGTTCTTCAAAGACAAAGGCCATAGTCTGTTCTCTTAGTTTTCGCGCAGCCTACAGTAAGTCTGTGGGTTTGCCTTGCCTTTTATTACGCTGAATGATCAAACACAGTTGTTGCACTTATATCTTATGCTGCCGATACCGCCAACCGATAACGCATCTCAAGGTACTCGTACCCGCAACCAAGCAAACCTGCCCAGCCCAGCCCAGCACAGCCTCTAGCCCTCTAGCACTGAAATTTGCTGGATAGCGATTCACTCGGTGAGCACTTAAAAAGTGCTCACTCAACAAAGACTGTCAAGCGGCACGTAAAAAGCTCCAGCTCATTGTCGACGCTCTGTTTGCTGAGATTGCGAAGGCAGGCTGCGCTTTGTCTGCCCTAGACTCAGGAATTGAACCGCGGGCAAGATCAGGCTTTTTTGACAAACTCAGACTTCAATTTCATCGCACCAATACCGTCGATTTTACAATCGATATCGTGATCACCTTCGACCAGGCGAATATTCTTCACCTTGGTGCCGACCTTAACCACAGAGGATGAGCCCTTCACTTTCAGGTCCTTAATCACCACCACGCTGTCACCGTCCTGCAATAGATTACCGTTGCTGTCCTTGATGTGCAGGGCATCGTCATCAACTTCCTCGGCCGCCACCTGGGGCCACTCGTGGGCACACTCGGGGCAGACATACATGTCTCGGTCTTCATAGGTGTAGCTTGATTGACATTCGGGACAGCTGGGGTGATCGCTCATATTCGGGGCCTATTACGGAGGAGTATTGGTATATGGCTACTGCTGTGGGGCAAAACGCGGTCTTGCTGAGAAGCCTGCTTTGTTTTCTATTAACAGATAACGCAATACGGTAATACTAGCAAAACACACGACCCAGGCTTGAGTTTTTCGCCCAAATCGGCCGACACCATAGTATTGCGCGGCAGCCTGACTGAGGCCTTCAAACAAACTTCCATCCCGGCCTACCCGGCGCAATTGTTTTACTAAGGGTGCTAAGATCCGCCCTCCTGTGTGCGTCAATAACACTAACAACAAGAGGTAACTATGAAACTCATTAATTCTTTTGGCCCCAACCCCCGCATGGTTCGCATGTTTCTGGTAGAAAGGGGCATCGAGCTAGCGACAGAGGAGCTTGATTTATTGGCCGGAGAAAACCGCCAAGCCGCCTACACTGCGCGCAATCCCGGCGGCCAAATGCCGGCCCTGGAACTGGATGACGGTTCAGTATTGGCAGAGACCACCTGCATCTGTGAATACCTGGATGAAAAACACCCCGGTCAATCTCTGCTGGGCGAGAGCCTCGAGGAGCGCGCCAGCAATCGTATGTGGACGCGCCGCGTGGAGCTCAACATTACCGAAAACATCTACAATGCCTTTCGCTACTCCGAGGGACTCGAGCTCTTCAAGGACCGCTTGCACTGCATTCCCGAGGCCGCCGACGGTCTGAAAGCCAAGTCTCGAGGACAGCTTGAGTGGCTCGATGGCTTGATGGCGGACCGTGAATACGTGGGTGGCGACAACCTCGGCCTCGCCGATTTAGTCCTGTATTGCTGCCTCGATTTCGCTGCCGGCATTGGCCAGGCCCTGAATCCTGAGCTGAAAAATATCGGCGCCTGGTTTCAGCGTATGGAGCAACGCCCGAGTGCCCAGGGAAGCCTACACCCCAGCAGCGCCGCCGTTGGTATGAAGGGCTAAGGTATGAAAGGCTAAGGAAAGCCTGGTCGGGCCGGTTAACTATTGCAACCAGCCCGACCACTTCAACTTACTGCCTGGAACTTAGTCTCTACTGAAAATCCGGCTCTAACAGCAAAAACTCCGCCCTACCCTCACTTCAGTTCCTGCACCACATGCATCCCCTCTACCGCCAGCGGTGCGCCAGCATAGGCAAAGGCCGTTAGCATTAACTCTTCCAATTCTGCTTTCGTCACACCGTGACGTATCGCCGCCGGCACGTGGATATGCAGTTCTTCCGTGCGACCCAGTGCCGTCAATACAGAAACAACCAGGAGACTGCGATCGCGCCGCGATAGCTGTGAGCGGGCCCACACCTCGCCAAAGGCGAAATCGATGCCATAGGCGCCCAGAGGCCCGAGCTTACCGGCCAGTGCGGCAAGCACCTTATCGGGATCGGTGGCCGGATTGCCAGAGAGTTTCGCCATCACCGCAGCACCACGCTCGCGACGTTGGGCATCAGAGAATTTCTCAGCGGCTGGCAGCTTGCCGTTTTCCGGCCCATGGCCCAGTGAGGTGAGTATGCGATTGGTTTCGGCCATGGCATCGAGGGCCCGGGGGAAACCCGCGTAGGCCGCAATGTGAGTCATGATTTCGCGGATTTCTGTGGCACTGAGCCCGTGATTCAAGCCCCCCGGTACGTAATAACTCAATTGATTGGTTTGGTGCAGAGTCGCGAGCATGGTCAAGACAATAAGATTGCGATCGCGCTTACTCAGACCGGGGCGGCTCCAAATATCACCGAGCACAAAATCTAAAGCGAAAGAACCCAGGGCACCGTTCTCAGCCTCAAACTTAGCCGCCACTGCGCTGGCATCTGCTTGACCGAGGAGAGAACCGAACACCGCAATACCGCGGGCACGACGTTGTTCATAATCTGTCTCACCGGCGCTGGCCATAGAAAACATTGTTGAAATACTAGCTGTTATAAAAAATATCAAACTAACGCTTATTTTTTTCATTATTTATTCTGCCATTTTATTTTTAATAAAAAGTTGAAAAGCCTTTTCTGGCTTTAGCGGCTAACTCGCAACTTCGCCGTTTGCCGAGATAGTGCCACCAGGTTATCGGCGCTATCCCAAATCATACCGTCTTCATTGACCACGCCTTCGGTAATAAAGCTGGTCTTAAATTGGCAGCGCAGTGGTCCCGCACAAGGGCGACGATGAATTTGCACCGACATTTCAATGGTCGGCACCCTGCCCTTAGCACCGTAAATAGCAAAGGCAGGTGGCGGCAAGGCATCGCAGAACATCAGTACAGCAAAGAGGTCAATGGCGCCACCGTCCTTAAAATCCTGCCAACCAAGCCAGGTCGAATCGCCATCGGGGCCATTGACCAGGGCATTAATATTGTTGGGAACCAGACGCTGAATTAAACGATCGCGAAGTTTTAAGTTCGGTGCATGGGGCATATCGACACAGCGATCAAAGCCCTTCATATCGGGAATTGTCTCCTTCACCTGGGTCTCACCAGACAAGCGCTCGATATCCTGAAATACGCCGATGATTTGTATTTTCACCTCGCCATTTTGAATCAATTTAACCATGCCGTTGGAGGTCGATTTACCCACTCGCAGTAATTCCACCTCACAACGCACCGGTCCAGGCTCAGTGCGCGCCAGATAATATGCGCTGACGTTGAGAGGGTCACAATGGGGCAGTGCCTCACTCAAAACCCTGGCGCCCAATGCCAGAGTGTACCCTCCGTTGGGCACTTGGCCTATGCACCAATCGGCAGAGAAGTCGCCTTCCCACACCTGCTCATCAATTTTCCTCAGGGCCGTACTGCGGGCAAATTCACTGCCCAGGCTTTGTTTAGTCTCGCTCAAGTTTGCGCCTCATCATTTCTAAAAAATTAAAATTTGTACTTTATTGTTGCGCCTATCAAACAGCGCCTATCAGTCACACACCAGGCCACCATCGACATTCCATGATTGACCGGTAATGTTTCGCGCCTCCTTAGAGGCGAGAAATACCGCCAGGTCGGCGATGTCTGCCGGCTCGTTGGAGCGTTTGATGGGAATGGTGCCATCAAACATAGCGATAATTTCGGCTTCGGATTTGTCCAGAGTTTTCATCTTGCCCTTGACCACCTCGTAGTAAAGCTCGGTGCGGGTGACCCCCGGGCAAATGGCATTGACGTTGATATTGTCTACAGCCAGTGTCGAGGCCGCAATTCGCGTCATCGCTATTACCGCGCCCTTGGCGCCGGCATAAGCTATGTTTGAGGTCGATGGATAACCCTTGCCAGCAATGGAGGCAATATTGACGATGCGACCATGGCCCTGTTCCTTCATCACCGCGGCGACACTTTGCATGCAAAAAAACAGTCCCTTGGAGCCGACACCGTGTATCCACTCCCAGTCGGCTTCGCTAACATCAAAAAAACCCAGGCTTTTGGTCACGGCAGCGTTGTTCACCAAAATATCAATGCCACCAAAGTGTTGTTTCGTCCGCGCCGTTAAGTCGGCGATATCCGCTAATTGGCTGATGTCGGTTTGAATAAACAGGGCCTCACCACCAGCGTCAGACAAGTCCTGAGTCAGGCTTTTACCCAGACTTTCATCACGTTCGGCGATAACGACTTTGGCCCCCTCGCGAGCGTAGTGACTGGCAATGGCCTTGCCTATGCCCCGCCCGGCACCCGTGACGATGGCCACCTGCTGGTCTAATCGTTTCATTATTGATACCACCCGGTATTTTATTATTGTCGGCAAGATGGCTGGTGATAAGTGCCATCCCAAGTTTATTGTTTAAATTTATAGATAAACCATCGTAAACTATTTTCGCACATAGCCCCACCTTCGAGGCACCTCTGTCCAAGTAATACAATGTCAGCTAACAATAAGGAGCACAGACAATGTCGGATCAAGAAAAAAGAGAAAAGGGTATCGCCTTTTTTAAAAAACTCATCGAAGGGGCCGATAACCCACCCGCATTGAGTAAAGGCGCCATGCCAGAGAAGTTCATCGACTACACCCTGGAACATCTATTTGGCGATGTCTGGCAGGGCGATGAGTTAAGCCTGGAGCAGCGCTCCCTCATCACCTGCACCATTCTCGTCGCGCTTAACCGCGAGGCTGAACAGCGTATCCACTTCCCGGGGGCCAGGAATCTTGGGGTGAAACGAGATCAGCTCGAGGCGATGATTACCCATGCCGCCCATTATGCAGGCTGGCCAGTAGCGGCCAGTGCCTTTCGGGTACTGGCCGAAGTGTGGCCGGTAGAGGAATAAATAATTTGATAAGCCACTAGCCCCAGCTAGCGGCCTCTATGCTACGACTACAATGCATCAGGTAACCCTGCCAGCGTCACTAGCACCGGCAGGTTTATCGATGGGGGCACGATATTGACTCCCAATCGCCTAGTCACCTGGATGCTGCCATTCAGCCAAATATGCACGACGAGCATATTTATAAAGCCTGAAACAATCCCGTCAGCCATCGTTGCAAGGATTGATAACTAGCGTCCTTATAGTTATTGGCCTTGCTGATAAAGTAATACGCCTCTTCTAAGGGTTTGTGTTCGCGTAGTAGTGCCACCAGGTTTCCCGCCCTTAAAGTTTCATCCACTGTAGGGAATAGACCAAATGCAAGGCCCAAACCCTGCTCAGCGGCTTTTATTGCTGCCGCGTATGAGCTAAAGAAAAGTTCTTCTTTCGGGCTGATCTGATGCCTATCAAAGAGTGCTTGCCAGTCGTTGATATGACTGCGGTGGTGAATAATAGTATGATTTTTTAAGTCAGCCATTACCTTGAAAGGGGTTTTTTGTAGGTATGCCCGACTTGCCAATATATTGTAATCCACATGACTGAGGAGTGTGTGTTGGCAACCGTGCCAAGGGGGCTTGCCGAAACGCAGGGCGCAATCAAGATCACTTTCTATCAGGTTTTCCACCTTCATACTGGTTTCAATCACCAGCTCAATATCGGGGCAAGCTTGTTGAAACTGCTGTAAATTGGGGATCACCAGCTCATTAGCAATGTATGAAAACATGCTGATTTTAATTCTTGGCGAATAGTATTCCTCTTTAAATTGCGCAAAGCCTTGTTGATAACGACGAGTGGTTTTTGACGCCAGGTGATAAAAGGATTCGCCGGCACTAGTCAGCATAATCGCTCGCGTTTTTCGGGCGAATAAAGCCAGGCCAAGCTGTTTCTCGAGAGATTTAATTTGTTGGCTAACGGCAGAGGCTGTGACATTGAGCTCTGCGGCTGCCTCCTTGAAACTTTTACAGCGGGCGGCAGCTTCAAAGGCAACAAGATAGTGAATCGGCGGTGCGCGAGGCGGCTGTCGATTGAGCATGGATAAACCGCCTTTATAGATTAGTTTCGCTAAACCATAGCCAAGAAATAATTGCTTGTCTAGACCTTCTTCCGGGCTAATAATCTAGCCCTTGTTCTCTGGTCGAAAACGTAGGTAATGGATATATGATTAGGCTGTATCAATTTCGCCGCACCTGGGGCCTGCCGAATCAGTCTCATTTTTGCTGCAAAGTAGAAACCTATCTACGTTTTGCGAAACTTGAATACATCATGGTCCCCGCCCTACCCACAACCTCACCGAAAGGCAAGCTGCCTTTCATCGTTGATGGTGAAAACACGGTGGCAGACTCTGATTTTATTATTCGTTATCTAAAAGAGCAGTATGGCGATCCACTCGACAAGGGTTTAAGCGCCCAGGAAAAAGCACTTTCTACCGCAATTCAACGAATTTGCGAAGATCATCTTTTCTGGGCCACCATGTACACGCGATGGAATTACAGCGAGAAAAACTGGGCGGTAATTAAAGACACCGTATTTCATGCTGTGCCTCTACCCGGGTTTATCGTGTCTTGCCTGGCAAGGTTTTTTAGATGGCAAATCAGGCGACAGATATTCGGGCAAGGGCTAGGTCGACATTTACCGGAAGAGGTATTTCAGCTTGCCAGAGACGACATCGACACGCTGTCAACATTCTTGGGCGACAAAGCATTTTTTCTTGGTGATACACCCAGCTCTATTGATGCCTGCGCCTTTGGCTTTTTAGTGAATACGCTGGCTTGCCCCATTGAATCACCGATCAAGCAATACGCCCTGACAAAGCCGAATCTGGTGAGTTTTTGCAGTAAGATAATACAGGACTATTACAGTGATTTGTCGACGGATTACAAATCCGGCGACTTGCCAATATTGAGTGCCGCCGACCACCTAAAAACTGCCAAAGTATCTCTGGGCTTAATATTTAAATGACCAATATCATTGGCCTTTATGGTGGCAGTGATAAACGCCCACCCTTGTTTAATACCAAAAAAAACACATGTAAACTTTATACTACTAAGGTTCCGTTACTTACCCATACTATTTAATGAGCAAGCACTGACACAGCAAGCAGAAGAAAACCTGTAAGTAACAAAAAAACTGGCACATATTTCCACCTCCTACGCGCAATTATTTCAGCATCGATGCTCTTTCCTGTGGAATGTAAATCTCAGGACTTATGGTAAAAAGCCCTTCCATACTCGCCTTATTCACGCCTGGCAACAACTCAGCCTAGACTAATATCACCACATTAACCCTTTGACACAAGGTATTGATGTTAAAGTTCTAATCCAGTGCACCCTACTTTTAGCAATGAAATAATGGATGGCACTGCGCCGACCACGCAGTGCTAATGACAAGCGACCAAAATATGGCTTCAGGCAATCAACAACAAACCTTCCCCACCCTCTACATTCCCCACGGTGGTGGCCCCTGTTTTTTTATGGACTGGACAATGGGTCCAGAGGACACCTGGCACAAGATGGCCAGCTGGCTGTGTCAGTTGGGCGAGTCTATCGGTGCCAGGCCCTCACAGATAGTGGTCTGTTCCGCGCATTGGGAGAGCGAAAGCATACACATTAACGCCAACCCAAGCCCTGCCCTTATTTATGATTACGCCGGCTTCCCGCCTCACACCTACGAGCTTGAATACCCCGCACCGGGATCGCCACAGCTAGCAACACAGATTAAAGCCCTACTCGATACAGCGGGGATTAGCGCCGCCTTAGATAGTGAACACGGCTTCGACCACGGCACCTTTATTCCCTTTAAACTTATTTATCCCGAGGCCAATATACCTCTGGTACAAATTTCATTGCGCCATGATCTCGATCCAACCCACCACATTGCCGTCGGGCGAGCCCTGGCGCCCCTGCGCCAACAAGGCACATTAATTGTGGGCAGCGGCATGAGTTATCATAATATGCAGACCTTGATGACACCCGGCAAAGATAAAACCGATGCCCGGGAATTCGATCACTGGTTGCGCAGTACCTGTGCAACGATGGGACGGGAAAGAGCGCACTTGCTCTGTGATTGGCAAAACGCACCTGGTGCCCTCGAAGCTCACCCACGAGAGGAGCACTTACTGCCTTTAATGCTTGCCGCTGGTGCTGCGGAAAACGAGGAAGGTGTTGCTATCTATCGCGACCAGGTGCTGGGTGCCCAGGTCTCCGCAATCCAGTTCGGCCCATCACTAGCGCCTCATTAAGCACCGTGGAGGAAAGCCTTACGTGAGGGTTTAAAGGCCTTGAGCGCCGCTTTAAATCGTTTCAAATCGTCCCCCTGAACCTCTGAATAACGTGCGCTTTCATAGAGCTGAGTCAAGGCATCAACCTGCGCCGTAAGGCTCGGGGCTTGCTGCCCGATACGCTGAGCGAAATCCCGAGGCCCCTCCCCCGGTTCTCGGGGCAGACCAATATTGTCTAAGCGCGCACAATACTGTAAAAACAGTCTATCCAGCTCATCCCGAGTATTTTTTTCCCGACTCAAATACAACATGATGAATACCGGTAATAGAGCAATACCACCGGCGAATAATAACAATAGGGCAATGCGCTGGGGCTTGATGGCACCTAGCAGGTCGAGTAGCAAGTCATTTTGTATATTATCGTAACCCAATACCCACTTCGCCCAGGCATAGTCCAGAGAGTCCAACTTTAAACGCAGGTTATTGAGCCAATTAATGTGGCGCAGGTGCTCCAACGAAAAGGGCGACTCCGACAAAAACTCATCCTGCTCGGCGAACAAATCGGCAAAACTCAACTCAATCCGCTCCGGGGCAACGGCTGCCGTCGGGTCAACCCGTAACCAACCTCGCCCCTCTATCCACACCTCCGCCCAGGCATGAGCGTCGTACTGGCGCACTATTAAATAGTTTTCGCTGGGGTGGCGCTCACCGCCCTGGTAACCAACCACGACGCGGGCCGGTATGCCAGCAGCACGCATAAAAAAAACAAAACTGCTGGCGTAAAATTCACAAAAGCCTTTTTTTGTGCCCCACAAGAATTCATCCACCGTGTGCCGACCCAGTGCCGGGGGCCGCAGTGTATAAATAAACTCCTGATTATATAGGCCCAGCAAACGATTAATAAACGCAGCGGTATCTGGCGTTTCTGCGCGCCATTGTTTGGCAATGGCGCGAGTCTTCGGATTGTAGCCCGCAGGTAGTGCCAGCTCTATTTGATGGCGCCAGCCCGGTAGGCTCTCGGCTTGCAGTTGATTATCAAGCCACGAACGCACCGGGTATAGCAGCTTGGATACCACCGGTTCATTGTTAACCAAGCGAAAATCTCGACTCAGGGCGACGCTCGACGATGGCGACAGAGGTGTCGACAGGGCAAAAAGCCAGTGACTATTTGTCGCCTCCAGCGTGACCCGATAGGACAGCGGCTGGCCACGGCGAATAATATCCTTATCCCATGCCTCCAGCGCTTGATTTGACCACTGCAAAAATCGACCATCCCGGTATGACTGCGGTGCTTGCTGCTGCCAACGACGGCCGTCAAAAGACGAGAACACCAGGCCGCGCCAGTAAAGCTTATTTTGCTCGGGTATGGGACCGTCAAATTCAACACGAAAAGCAATGGCGCCATTGCGGCCCAGTTGCGTCATATCACCCGGCGACATGCTGTCACTGACACCGGTGGTGGCACTGTTTGGTTGTGGTACTGCCCACAGAGAGCCAATGCGCGGCATGACAATAAACATCACCAGCATTAGCGGAATCGCCTGTAGGATCATAGCCAGCCCCGTGCGCAGGGCTGTGGTGGGCCGGCTATTGTCAGTGGCCCCATGCATGGCGACCAGGGCCGCCGTCACCGGCAACAGAGCCACTAGTACCAATACACTTGCCACAATGGTGCTTGAAAATAGGCTTTGTAAAATAATAATTAAATAGGAAAGATAGAGCAGTACGAGGGCGTCGCGGCGGTGATGAATCTCTAATAGTTTAAGTATGTAGCCCGTGAATAAGAGTGCCACCATGGGCTCCAGGCCTGTCATGCGCCCGTAGTGCAATAGTAAACCCGCACCACAGGCGCCCGCCAAACTCCACTTCAGCAGGCGGCCCGGCTGATGCCAGCGCTCACGATAGAGCTGGATTTGCCAAAGCGCTGCGACAATACCCGACAGTGCAACCCAAGGGGGCAGGTGTTCAAGGTGCAGGCCAATACTGACAAACACGCTGACCAGGAGCCAGAACAGGCAATCCCTCGGGATTTGCCAGAGCGGTCTCATGCCCGACCCCCGACTATTTGCGGCTGCTCAAAAAGTGCCAACTCCCGTAACACAGTATCGCGGTGGACACGGCCCGTACCCGGTGCCAGCTCGACACCCGGCAGCCGTAAACCATAGGGTAGTTGTGCTTCACTAAAACTCTGGGTCCAGGCACAAAGTCTGGATAAACGAGCTTCGCCGTCCATACCTGGTAATAGTTCCCAGTCGAGCCAAAGTTCATCGTCGATGGCATCGGCGTAGTGCTTGGTTTGCAAACCCTGCTCTCGGGCAAACTGCTTCCAGGCAATATGGCGCAGCGATTCTCCGAGACGGTATTTTTCCAGGCCGACAAAATCCTCGCTACCACTGTTATGGGGCATGTAGTTATCGGGCGGCGGTTTATCACCCTGCCCTGTGGCTCCTTGCCTGGGCAATTCGGCTTCGATGGGCCGTGGGTAGACCAGGGCCTCGGTATTAAATTGCAGGTAGGTCCAGACTTTTAACAAGCCCAGAGGATAAACACTCCGTACCGTAATGCGCCTGGCTTGAAACCAACCCCGCCTGTTGACCGGGATGGAAAGGTAAATCGACTTTATTTCACTACCGCTCAACGACACAACAGTGGCTTCAAGCCCCGGGTGTGAAAATTCAATACTGAAACGCTGGCGTCTACCGGTCTGGCTCAATAAATATTCAAACTCGGCTGTTTGACCGGCAAAGCCCGGCGTCACCCTGCCCCCCTCTATTTGCAGGCCAGATACATTCAAAAAGGTGTGGAAGACAGTAATAATAAACAGTGATGCGAGCAAAAAAGTCAGTGCAAAAACCACATTATTTTCGAAGTTGGTGGCAATTAACCAGAGTAAAATCAACAATCCAATAAAGGAAAAACCGGCGCGGGTGGGGAAAATAAACAGTTTACGGTTGTCGAGTCTTATTTTTTTGATCGGCGGTAAACGCCGCTCAATCCATCGCTGGTAGAGCCCGTTGAATACTTGCCGCCACCGTATAATCATTATTCGCCACCTGTAAATTGCGATTAAATGATGTCGACCGAATTCAAGGTCTGCTGAATTAAATTTTCGGCTCTGTGCTCGCCACCACTGACCGGTAAACGGTGGGCACACACCGGAGAGAAGACGGCCTGAATATCTTCTGGTATGACGTAGTCCCGACCATCCATTAAGGCCCATGCACGCGCACTTTTCAGCACCGCCATACCGCCACGGGGTGAAATGCCGTAGTCGATATCGGCACTGCTGCGGGTGAACTGCAGCAGGCGCTGTAAATAGTCGACCAAACTCTCCGAGACCTTAACCCGGCTGACAGCACCCTGGATGGCCGCCAACTGCAGCGGTGTGACGCCCCTGGAAAGGGTCGCCAGTTTTGAGCGCGGGTCGGCACCGGATAGCAACTGTCGTTCAGCCTCTGGGTCGGGATAACCCAGACGCAGGCGCATTAAAAAGCGGTCGAGCTGAGATTCGGGCAGTGGAAAGGTACCCGACTGTGACAGTGGATTTTGTGTGGCTATAACATAAAAAGGTTGGGGCAGCGGCCGGGTTTCCCCCTCCACCGACACCTGACCCTCGGCCATGGCCTCGAGCAATGCGCTCTGTGTTTTTGGTGTGGTGCGATTAATTTCATCCGCCAGTACCAGCTGATTGAATATGGGTCCGGGGTGGAATTCAAAGGACGCTTTATTTCTGTCGTAAACCGAGACGCCAATAATATCCGCGGGCAGTAAATCACTGGTAAATTGCACGCGGGTATAGCTCAGGCCGATGGCTGCGGCGAGTGCCTGAGCGAGAGTGGTCTTGCCCATGCCCGGTAGATCTTCGATTAATAGATGCCCGCCCGCGTAGAGGCAGGCCAGGGCCAAGCGCACCGAGTGTTGCTTGCCAACGAGCACGCTTTCGACGCGCTCGACAATGGCCTCGGTAATTTGTTGGCTTTCTTTACTCAAATTGCCACGCTCAAGTCTGTTATCTCAATTCCGTTTGCCGATACCGATCTATCTCAAGACTACTTGCCAAGCTGTCCTGATACCAGGCGTCATCTACCTAAATCTGTGCCAGGCCGCGCTGTAAATCGGCTTTGATGTCCTCAATTGCCTCGAGGCCAACAGCCACGCGGATTAGGTTTTCGCTAATGCCCGATGCCGCCTTATCTTCGGCGCTGAGCCTGCCGTGAGTGGTGGTTGCGGGGTGCACGATGGTGGTCTTGGCATCGCCAAGATTGGCGGTTAGCGAAAGAATACGCGTGCTGTCGATGACCTGCCAGGCCTGCTCGCGGCCGCCGACCACTCGAAATGATAAAACACCACCAAAAGCGCTTTGCTGTCGTGCCGCGAGTTCATGACCGGGGTGAGTCTCCAAGCCGTTATAAAACACTTGTTCGACCACAGACTGCTCGCTAAGCCAGCGTGCCAGTATCATGGCGCTGGCGCTGTGGGCCTCCATGCGCAGGCGCAGAGTCTCGAGGCCCTTGAGGAACACCCAGGCATTGAAGGGGCTCATGGTTGGCCCCGCGGAGCGCACAAAACCCAGTACCTCGTCCATCAATTCACTGCGTCCCAGAGCGACACCGCCGAGACAGCGACCCTGACCATCGAGATATTTGGTGGCCGAGTGAATGACAATATCGGCGCCCATTTCCAGCGGCCGCTGCAGGGCTGGGGTACAAAGGCAGTTATCGACCACCAATAGTACATCGTGGCGTTTCGCCAGTGCCGACAAGGCGGCAAGATCGCCCACCTCACACAGAGGATTGGAAGGGGTTTCGAGAAACAACATTTTTGTTTGCGGGCGAATAGCCGCTTCCCAGGCTCCAATATCGGTGAGGGGAACAACACTGGTATCGACGCCGAACTTACCGAGAAATTTATTGAGCAGTACCGTGGTAGTACCAAAAACACTGCGCGAGCAAACGATGTGATCGCCACTCTTTAATAGCGCCAGGCAAGTACTGAGAATGGCCGCCATGCCCGATGATGTCGCCACTGCCTGCTCGGCACCTTCCAGCGCCGCGATGCGATCCTCAAAGGTGCGCACCGTGGGGTTGGTGTAACGTGAGTAGACATTGCCCGGCTGTTCACCGCTAAAGCGCGCCGCCGCCTCAGCTGCACTGGCGAAGACATAGCTCGACGTGGTGTAAATGGCCTCGCTGTGCTCGCCCTCCATGGACCTGCGCTGTCCCGCCCTGACCGCGAGCGTATCGAGCATGGCACCCGCCAGGGGGTCTTCTAATTGTTCATCGCCGTGCTGGCTCATTCAGTGTATCCCCGCAGATGAGTTGTGCAGACCAATGACTTCGGGAGAAGCACCGGCCTCATCTCCCCGCTTGGCATTGTCACTGCGATTCTGCGCCAATTTTTCGAGGTACTCGGCATCGACATCATTGGTAATATATTCACCGGTAAACACGGCGCAATCAAAATGCTCAATGTCGGGGTTGCCCTCTTTGCCGCAGGCAATGAGATCATCAATATCTTGATAAATCAGCCAATCGGCACCAATACACTCGGCCACCTCTGCGACGCTACGACCGTGAGCAATGAGCTCGCTGGCCGCGGGCATATCAATACCGTAGACATTGGGGTGGCGCACCGGTGGCGCCGCCGAGGCCATATACACCTTGTTGGCACCGGCATCGCGAGCCATTTGAATAATTTCACCAGAGGTCGTACCGCGCACGATGGAGTCATCGACCAACATGACATTTTTACCCTGAAACTCCAATTTAACCGCGTTGAGCTTTTGCTGAACCGATTTCTTGCGTTGTTTCTGCCCGGGCATAATAAAGGTGCGGCCAATATAGCGGTTTTTCATCAAGCCCTCGCGAAACTTGACCCCCAAACCCTCGGCCATGGCCTGAGCGGAAACACGGCTGGTATCGGGCACCGGTATCACCACATCAATATCGTGATCGGGCCGCTCGCGCAATAATTTGGCCGCCAGCTTCTCACCCATGCGCAGGCGCGCCTTATAGACGGAGATATTGTCCATAAGGGAATCGGGGCGAGCAAAATAAACCTGTTCAAAAATGCAGGGGGCGAGCTGAGCATTTTCCACACATTGCTGGGCGAAAAAATTACCATCGGTATCGATGAAGATGGCCTCTCCGGGAGCAACATCGCGCTCCAATTCAAAACCCAGGACGTCGAGAGCAACACTTTCCGAGGCCACCATGTACTCGTACCCCTGCTCGGTACGTCGCTTGCCAAAGACCAGGGGGCGAATACCATGGGGATCGCGAAAGGCGAAAAGACCGTAGTTGGCAATCATGCCGACGACTGCATAGGCACCGCGGCAACGGCGATGTACCCGTGCCACCGCTGTGAACACATCCGCCGGCTCGGGCTGCAATTTGCCCTGTAATTGCAATTCATGGGCAAAGACATTGAGCAGTATTTCAGAATCGGAATCGGTATTGACGTGGCGTAAATCGCTTTTAAACACGTGTTCCGACAACTCGCTGGAGTTGGTCAAGTTGCCGTTGTGAGCCATGCAAATGCCGTAGGGCGAGTTGACATAAAAGGGTTGCGCCAGAGAGGGTCCGGAACTACCAGCGGTGGGATAGCGCACATGGCCAACACCCATGGGGCCGAGCAATTCCTTCATATGGCTACTTTTAAACACGTCACTGACCAGGCCAATATTCTTGCGCTGGTGCAGCTGACCATCGAGGCAGGTCATAATGCCCGCGGCATCCTGACCACGATGTTGCAGCATAATCAATGCATCATAGAGCTTTAAATTAACATCAGTTTTACCGACAATACCGACCACGCCACACATCGCAGACTACCTCTAAAAAAGCTGTTGAATCAAACTTGAAACCGTTGTCGCCACTTCCCGCGCCCAACCCTCAAAGCGCAGGAACTGGGGGATGAGTATAGACTGGTGCCACCAGGCATCCCCGGCAACCGGCAATATACCCGGCACAATCACCAAAATTGCCATAATAATAATCCCGCCCCGGGCCGCTCCGAAAAACAGACCCAGTAAGCGATCGGTGCCACTGAGTCCGGTGGCATCGACCAGCTTGCCCAGCAGGTAATTCAAGAGCCCACCAACCAGTAAAACAGCGACAAATATTCCCGCCCAGGCCGCCAAAAAACGCAGCGAGGGGGTACTAATGAGATCTACCAAATAGGTAGCCAGTGGTCGATAGAGCAGCATGGCCAGCGCACCAGCGGAAATCCATACTGCCAATGACATTGCCTCTTTGACGAGGCCCCTGACAATGCCGATTAGCATCGACATAAAAAGAATGGCAAGTATCGCCCAGTCGGCCCAATTCACAGTGGTTGATCGCTCTCAGTAGGGGCGCGCAGTTTAGCAAAAACCAGCATCGCGGTCAGGGTGAAAACTTCAACATCAGGCTTTGCAGTTGATATTTCTGCTCAATCAGGCGCTGTTGTTGCAGCAGGGTTTGTTTTGACATCTTCGGGCCCACATAAATGCGGTAGATAGTCTCACCATCGACCACGGCACTGCGACTGTATGCCTTGTAGTCATCGTCCAGCAATTGTTCAACCAGGACGCGAGCCTTGGCGAGATCGGAAAAACTCGCCACCTGTAGGACCCAGGCCCTGGGTATGCCCTCGGCATCAAGTCCCGGCCCTTGATCTTGAGTCGCAGTCGACTCACCTGTTCCCCGCTCGGCTCTTGTTCGACTCTCGCTAAAGCGAAACATCTCATTCTGCGCGGCCGTTGCTACCCGGCCTGGCTGTGGGCCGGCCCTGGCAATATCAACCCTTTGAATATCGGGGGCCGGAGGAATGAGGCTGCGAGTGTCGACCTGGTAGGCGCCATCAAAGTCGAATACTATCGGCAACACCACCGTAGCCAATGCCAGTAGTACCAGGGCGCCAACCAGGCGCTGTTTCATGCCCTCATTCATCGCTTGCATCTCCGACTAGCAACGCCTCACCCGATTCAACCAGGCTCAACACTTCAGCCACGGTAAAAAAGGAGCCAAAAACCAGCAGTAGGTCTGTCACCTGCATATGGCTCAGGGCCCCGACCATTGCCTCCCTAATATCGGCATAAGTACTGACCGTGCACGCCTTCATATCGCAGGATTGCAAAATCTCGGCAATATCGTCGGCCCGCGCCGCTCTGGCAATATGCGAAAGCTCGCCGAGGTGCCAGTGAGCAACCTGTTGGTACAGGGGGGCAACAATAGCGGGAATATTTTTATCGCTCATCACCGCAAATATGGCGTGTATTTTCTCTGACTCGCGAGTCGCCAGCTGCTCAGCCAACAACTGTGCAGCAGCTGGATTGTGGGCCACATCGAGCAAAACATTTCTCTTGCTAAAGCACAGCTCCTGGCAGCGCCCTGGTAAGCTAACTTCACCAAACACCTGGGCTATTTCGACGCCATCAAGATTCAATTCACCCAGTAATAACAGGGCCTGTACGGCACACAGGGCACTGGGCAAAGCGACCCGAGGTAGGGGAAGTTTATTGTAGGTATGGCGCTCACCCTGCGCATCGGCACAACGCAAGGTCAAGTCTTCATCGCTGCAGAAGTAATTAAAATCACTACTACCCAACAAATAGGGTCGAGCACCCAATTGCAGTAAATACGGTAACAATGTGGATGGAATATCGCTATCGGCGTAAATCACAGGCTTACCGCAACGGGCAATACCGGCTTTTTCGAGGGCAATTTGCTCGCGACTGTCACCCAGCCAGCTCTCGTGATCCAGTGCCACACTGGTAATAATAGCAACATCGGCATCGACTATATTGACCGCATCGAGGCGGCCGCCAAGACCCACCTCCAACAGAGCCACATCGAGACCGGCCTGTTGAAACAACAACAAAGCCGCCAGGGTGCCAAACTCGAAGTAGCTGAGGCTGGTCGCGCCACACGCCGCTTCAATTTGCACAAAAGCAGCACAAAGTGCCTCATCGGAGACCGGCTGGCCGTCAATGCGCACCCGTTCGTTGTAGTGCAAGAGGTGGGGAGAGGTATAGGCACCCACTCGCCGTCCTTGTTGCAGTAACAGCGCTTCCATCACCGCCACCGCCGAACCCTTGCCATTGGTTCCGGCTACAGAAACCACCTGTGCTGCGGGCCTAACAAGTTTGAGGCTGGCCCCGACCTGCGCGATACGCTCCAGGCCGAGCTCTATCTCACAAGGGTGACGAGCCTCCAACAGTGTCAACCACTCACCAAGCGAGCGCTGTGAGGGCTGGCACTCACCCTGTTCTAGCAAGGGTTATTCCTCGGCAGCACTGTCGGCAGAAGTTGTATCCGCCGCCGTCTCGGAATCGAGTTCGACCTCCGAGACTGTGTCGACCTCGGTATCGGGCTCTTCGACATTGGTGAACTTACTTAACAAACTAGCCACGGTCTTGCGCATCTCGAGGCGGGAGACAATCATGTCGATGGAGCCATGGTCGAGTAGGAATTCACTGCGCTGAAAGCCCGGCGGCAATTTTTGGCGAATGGTCTGCTCAATAATGTTGGGGCCGGCAAAGCCGGCTCGAGCACCGGGCTCGGCAATATTGATATCACCCAGCATGGCTAGACTCGCCGACACACCGCCGTACACGGGGTCTGTCATGATTGAAATATAGGGAATACCGGCCTGCTTGAGGCGCTCGATAATGGCGCTGGTCTTGGCCATTTGCATCAGGGATATCAAGGCTTCCTGCATACGCGCACCACCGGTGGCCGAAAAACACACCAGGGGGATCCTCTCCTCCAGACACAACTTAGCAGCCTGAGTGAACTTCTCACCAACGGCGTAGCCCATGGAACCACCGTGAAAGGCAAATTCAAAGGCAATCGCGACCACCGGCTGTTGATAAAGCGCACCGCGCAAGGCTATCAATGCGTCTTTCTCGCCGGTTGCCTTCTGTGCTGCCGTCAGGCGGTCCTTATATTTTTTAATATCTTTAAATTTAAGTCTATCAACCGGTTCGATATCCACCCCTAACTCAATCCGGTTATCCTCATCGAGGAAGATGTCGAGTCGCCGACGAGCACCGATGCGCAAGTGGTGATCGCACTTGGGGCAGACATTTAAATTTCGTTCTAGCTCCGGTCTATAGAGTAAAGCGTCACAGCGAGGACACTTGATCCACAGCCCTTCCGGTACACTGGTGCTTCTGTCACTTTTCTTTGTTCCCAGCCCACTGGGCCTTATCTTGTCTAACCAGCTCATCAATCGAATCCAAAAGGTAGTTGTATGGCAACGCTTCACAGCACGCGGGTAAATTAAACACCAGCGCCCTTATCTTTGCAGCATGAGTGTCTCATCCGGTACAGCCGGGCAAATTATAACCCGTAATCACATCGCTTTACCGCGCTTTGCAGCGCTGATAAAGGCTTTTAATAACACAGAGTCTTTTTTGCCGGGTACCTGCTCTACCCCACCACTGACATCCACCGCGTAGGGGCGCACCCGGCCAACCGCCTCCGCTACATTATCCGGGTTCAAGCCACCGGCCAAAATCACATTGTCAGCAGCCAGGTCGACGATTCGCTGCCAGTCAAAGGTTGCGCCCGTGCCGCCAAATTTATCAGGCTGCCAGGCATCAAAAAGATAACCACTGGCCCCGGGATAGGCAGCCATTGCAACTGCCGGATTAAGATCGGGAGACATGCGCAGGGCTTTAATATAAGGGCGATCAAATTGCCGACAATATTGTGCCGACTCATCACCGTGAAATTGCAGTAATTGCAAGCCCGTCAGCGCCAGGGTTTCTTTAACAACCGAAGCCTCCTCATTAACAAACAAACCCACCGTCGTCACAAAGGGACCCAGTGCAGCAACTATCTGCGCCGCCACAGAGGGCGTGACATAGCGCGAACTGGGTGGATAAAACACCAAGCCAATGGCATCAGCACCGGCGGCTACCGCAGCCTCGGCGTCCTCAAGGTTGGTAATCCCACAAATTTTCACCCTGGTGTTTATGCCCGACGCAGTCAAAGTTAGATCCCAGCAAAGAATAAAATTACATTTTAGTGACTATCAATAGTCATTGCGAATCGATCAACTATCGATTCACCACCCTCTACTAAGAATAAAAGACACTTGAATCGTCTTTTATTCTCCCTCTTCTCCCGATCCCAGTAAGTACGCCGGCGGTGGTCTGTAGGGCAACTGAAATTGCTCAGGATAATTAACATCGATTAAGTAAAGGCCGGCCGCGGGCGCAGTTGCCGCCGACTGGGTGCGATCGCGCCCCGCCAGCAACTCGCTTATCCAGGAGACGCTTTGCTGGCCCCGCCCAACCGCCATTAACGCACCGGCAATATTGCGCACCATGTGCAGTAAAAAGGCGTTGGCGCATATTTCAATCGCAATAATATCGCCTTGCTGAAAAACCTTTACCGATTTCACATTGCGCATCGGGGTATTCGATTGGCAGCCAGCACCCCGAAAGGCAGAAAAATCCTGCTCGCCGAGTAGGGCCTCTGCCGCTTCGGCCATCGGTGTAATCGATAGTGGGTGGCGGCACCAGGATAAACCACCATGCATGACCGCAGCCTTCACACGCCGGTTCAAAATCAAGTAGCGGTAAGTGCGCGACCGCGCACTAAAGCGCGCATGAAATTGCGCCGGCAAAGCTTCAACCCAGTGCAGGCGGATACTTTCCGGTAAATTGGCATTGGCACCTAGCAGCCAGTTGCGTGGCGCGCGTATCACCGTGCTATCAAAGTGAATAACCTGATGCCAGGCGTGAACCCCGGTATCGGTTCTACCGGCACAGGCGACGGTAAGGGCTTGATTAGCCACCTTAGAAAGTGCTCTTTCAACGGCTTGCTGTACACCTTCACAGTGCAATTGACGCTGCCAGCCACAAAACTTATTACCGTCATATTCAAGCACGGCACCATAACGAAAAGCGCCCAAGGGTAGTTGTTCTCCCTCGGGCACTTTACAATTCGGCAAATAACGCCAATGACTATTCTCTAGCATAAAACCTTACATCAGCTACTCAACAAGTCGGCGATTGTCCCTGTTATTACGCCAGTTTGGCAAGTAATTCATTGGCCTGTTGTTGCTGCTCGTTACTACCACTGCTCAAGACCCCTGCCAGAATGTCCTTGGCACCCGATGCATCACCCATGTCGATATAGGCCTGGGCTAATTCTAGCTGAGTGTTACTTTCGTCCTCACCAATTTCAAGGTCGAGGTCATCATCATTATCAAAGTCGAAACTGTCCAAACTCAGCTCAAGGCCCTCGACGTCTTCGCCGTCAAGCTCGGCCTCGCTCAGGTCACTGCCCTCACTGGCAAGATCTGGCAACTCAAGCTCATCCGTTTCGAGAATCGGCAGATCAAGCTCAGCGCTACTGTCCTCGCTCGAGATATCCGAGGCTAGGTCATCGAGCTCATCGGGCAAAGAAATATCACCAAATAAAGCCTCTTCGAGTTCATCATCCGGCTCCTCACTCGCCTCTACTGTCGTAGTTTTTCCCGGCTTGAGGTCAAGCTCAATTTCACTTAAATCCAGTTCAACATCACTCAGATCGAGCTCACTCTCGCCGCTCTCTACAAAGCTACTGTCAAGCTCGGCATCTATATCTGTAGTAACAATGTCATCCACGGATTCGGCTTGAGGCTCGGACACACCGGAGAGATCGAGTTCCAGGTCTGCAATACCCAGCTCTTCGGCCACTTGTTCTTCCAGTGTTAATTCACGTGGTTCTGCATCCTCTTCAGCAAGCACCGGTTCGGTAATATTCGCTCGCAAACGATCGGCCGTCGCCGTTGCCGCCTCATCACCCAGGGCCACCAAGGTGGGGTAATAGGCATCGAAGCCGCTGCCATCTTGCTGAGCGGCAAACAGGTCGAGGCGCTTTAAATGCAGTTTGCTATCATTCGGAGCCGTTACCAGCGCTTTTTCAATGACACTTTCGGCTTCGCTATAATTTCCTAGTGAGGCATAGATATCCGCCTCACCGATAGGATCGACCTCTTCTAGCACTTCAGCCGGCGCAACATCCAGACTATCAGGTGCCAGCGACACGGGCTCAGCGGCAATCGAAGCCCGCTCTTCCACCACTTCGTCAACAGCCACTGAGCTCTGCTGGTCCGCCTCGGCATCTTCGATCATAGGGCTTATAAAGGGTTCTAGAGAATCTGACTCGTCCTCTTTTTTACTTTTCGAGATCAGCAACAAAACACCAAGTAACACCGCCACAAGGCCAAGCAAAGGCATCCAGTTAGACTGTAAAAAAGCAAAAAGCCCGCTCACCGGGGCTGAAGTGACACCTTCGCTACCCGGACCAGGCTCCCCCGTTCCGGGACTAGGTTCGGCAGGACTGTCAGCGACAGCAAGCGCTTCAGTCACAGCTTTTTTAGCACTGTCCTTAGCCTCTATGTCAACAACGCTATCTCGCACCCTAACACCAAGCTGGACCGCCTTCAGCTCGTCGCTCTCTATCTCTAGAAGTTTAGAGGTAGTATTTAACTGCGCTTCGAGACCGGCAAGCTTAGCCTTGAGCTCCAGGTTTTCCCGTTTCGAGCGATCGAGTTCTTCCTGAGCAAGACCCAGCTCACTCTGTAGGCTTTGCGAGCCAGTAGAGCTGCCTTCTCCACCGGCAGTGCGGCCCAATTGAGAGCCTGTGGAGGCGCTGCCGGCAGTGGGTGTCGACAAGCGCAATAAGCCCTCTTCTGGCGCAGGCTTCTTTTTAGCAACAGCCCCGGGTACATCACCGATCAATTCTCGCACTGCACGGTTTTTATGCTGTTCGCTCCAGGCACGCGATTGATCGGCAACTACTTGCAGCGCTTCACGAGGGTTTATAGATTCGGTACCCTCGAGACCGGGCATACGCAGCACGGCGCCTTTCTTTAGCAGGTTGGCATTACCATTAACAAAGGCCCTGGGATTTGCACGATGAATGGCCACCATACGCTGTTGTACGCTGGTACTACCCAACTCTTCTCGTGAGGCGATCTTCCAAAGAGTATCGCCGCCGCGAACACGGTATTTAGTACTATTCGAGCCAGCAGCCGTCGTAGCAGTCGATCGAGTTGAGCTTTTGCCCTCAGCGGATGACTGATTTTTTGACCCGCCCCCCGGGCTGGTTGTTTTAGCCGCGGGCGCTGTCAGCGTTGATTCTGTATGCGCTGGTGCTTTATTGTCATCGAATACGGGAAGATCAAGAAATAGCGTGTACTCGCGCAACAATCGACCCGAGGGCCATTCGAGTTGCGTAACAAAATCGAGGTAGGGTTCCTGGATCGATTGTCTAGAACTGACTTTGACAACCGGGTGCTCAGCATCAGACAGATCAACCTTAAACGTTAAGTTGACGAGGTGGAATTCCCAGGGGACGCCAGCCCGCTCAAAATCCGCCTTCGAACCCAGCGCCACAAAAATCTGATTTTCATCGACCTCACCGATGTTGACTATTTCGATATCGGCTTCAAAGGGCTCATCCAGTGCCGAATGTAAGGTCAATTCACCGAGACCCAATGCCGTCACCCAGCAGGAAAACCCCAGAGCAAATAGCCCGGTCAGTACAGATGATTTGCGCAACGCCATGATCCTTTACCCTTTTTATGTCCTAGAGCTTTGACTAATTTATTGGTCTCAGCCGGAGCTTTTATCGCCAGAGCAAAACCTAAATTTCAGCCCTATTGCCCCCACTGCTAATAAATGTATAAGTTACAACAGTAGAAGATTGTAAGCATTTATTATAAATAGGATTCTAGCAAGACCTGGCTGATGGCTATTGCGTTTTTTGCGGCACTTTTTCGCACATTATCTGACGTAATCCACAAATTCAGTGCATTTTGCCGCGCTCTGCTCTCGCGAATGCGGCCCACACAGGTTTGCGCTGAGTTCTGCAAGTCGGTAACCGGAGTCGGCAGCCCCCTTTGCTCTGCCCCTGAAAATAAACTCACACCGTCGATGTTGCCAAAGATTTGTGTCAATTCCTCCGCGCTAAACGGATAGCGGGTTTCAATCGTTACGCACATGCTATTGCCGTAAAACACCGGAACCTGGATACAGCTGACATCGACAGCCATTTCACTCGCTTCAAGCAAGCGTTGTAGCTCATTGGCAGCATTGGTCTCAGTGACTGTATAGCCGTCCTCAGCCATGACACCCACTTCAGGAATTAGGTTGAAGGCTGACTGATGGGCAAAAACCTCCGCCTCAGCCGACTGACCGCCGAGCAAACCGGCCGACTGACTCGCCAATTCACTAACACCGGCCTTGCCTGTATCCGATGCGGACATGCATGCCGTAACACTGACACTGGTAATTTCCACTTCGGCATTGACGGGTTTAAGCAATAAGGCCAATTCTGCTGCCAAACTTCCCGGTATAGCGAGAATAGACTGCCCTCCGAGAACGGCTATAGCCTCATCATTTAAAGCGCCCGCTATCACCAGTGGCACATTGGGGTCAACGCGAAAAGCCGATGAACAATCGATCACTGTACAACCCAGATCCACAGCCTGGGGTACATATTCAGCGGCGACCTCGGCAGGCACGGCAAAAATAGCCAGGCGCACCGTGGAGAAGTCAAAAGCACTCAGTTCAGCAACATTTGCCGGGCGCCTGGCGATCATCACCGTTTCACCGACAGAGGCCGAACTGGCGACGGGATAGATCTGGCCAATGGCGAATTCAACATCGCCGAGTTGCTCAATAATAGACTCACCGACGGCGCCAGTGGCACCGATCACGGCAATATCAACAAGTTCTGGCATTTATTACTCCACTTACGGGGTCAATTATTCGATATTCCAAAGAAGCTTTGGAGTGACTATTGTTCCAACAAAATTCTCAGCATGCGACGCAGCGGCTCAGCGGCACCCCACAGTAATTGATCGCCGACGGTAAAGGCCGAGAGGTACTCACCACCCATATTCATCTTGCGTAGACGCCCCACTGGCACATGCATCTTGCCGCTGACAGCAGCCGGCGATAGCTCTTGCAAACTGTCATCGCGGTGGTTGGGCACCACTTTTACCCAATCATTGCCATTTGCCAAAAGCTCTTCAATCTCGGCCATCGGCAGGTCATTTTTTAGTTTAATGGTTAGCGCCTGACTGTGGCTGCGCATCGCGCCAACGCGGACACAGAGGCCATCGAGGGGAATGGGATCGCCTTCTCGCCCGAGGATCTTGTTGGTCTCCGCCTGCCCCTTCCACTCTTCACGGCTCTGGCCGTTATCCAGCTCGGTATCGATCCACGGCAACAAGCTACCCGCCAGGGGAAAGCCGAAATTATCCGTCGGCATGGCCGCACTATTAATAAAGTTCGACACCTTGCGATCAATATCCAAAATAGCCGCCGCGGGGTCGGCCAGCTCGCCGGCAACGTGCTGGTGAATCGCGCCCATCTGGCCAATCAATTCCCGCATATTTTGCGCCCCGGCACCGGAGGCCGCCTGATAGGTCATGGCGCTGGCCCACTCGACATGGCCACCGGCAAACAGGCCCCCAAGCGCCATCAACATCAAGCTAACCGTGCAATTGCCGCCAACGAAACAATTGCCGCCCTGTGCAAGGGCCTGGTCAATAACTGGGCTATTCACCGGATCTAACACGATCACCGCCTCGTCGGCCATACGCAGCGCCGAAGCCGCATCAATCCACACGCCAGTCCAGCCAGCCGCTCGCAATTGCGGATAGACCTGTTTGGTGTATTCACCGCCCTGACAGGTGAGAATAATATCCAGGGTCATCAAGGCTTCGATAGCGAAGGCGTCCGCCAACGCGGGCACATCCTGGCCGATATCCGGTCCCGGCTGGCCCTGCTGAGAGGTGGAAAAAAACACCGGTTCAAACAGAGCAAAATCATTCTCTGTCAGCATCCGCTCCACCAATACAGAGCCCACCATGCCTCGCCAACCAACAATACCCACACGCTTCATACTTAAACCACCAAACAACTAATTAACAATAGGTTACAGAGATTACTTAAAGTTTACTTGAGCTATAGTGCATCAAATAACCAGGGGCTATCTTGACGCCACTGGCGCTCGAAAGTAGAGATCGTTGCGGCGTCCTGCAGGGTCAAACCAATTTCATCGAGTCCCTCCAATAAACACTGTTTATAAAAGGCATCGATATCAAAACTCAGATTGGTGCCATCGGGTAGGCTAATGCTCTGTTGCTCGAGATCAACCAGAAGTTCGTAGCCCTCATTGGCATCCAGAGCGAGAAACAAACTTTCGACAAGATCTTTTGATAAAACAATGGGTAACAAACCATTCTTAAAGCAGTTATTGTAGAAAATATCAGCAAAGCTGGAGGCAATAACCACGCGAAAACCATAGTCATCGAGAGCCCAGGGCGCGTGTTCACGGCTCGAGCCACAACCAAAATTTTCTCGCGCCAGCAAAATCGAAGCGCCCTTGAAACGCGACTGATTGAGGGGGAAGTCCATATTCAGGGGCCGCTGGCTATTGTCCTGATCGGGAAAGCCCTCATCCAGATAGCGCAACTCGTCGAACAAATTCGGGCCAAAGCCACTGCGCTTAATCGACTTCAAAAACTGCTTGGGAATAATCATGTCGGTATCGACATTGGCACGATCCATCGGGGCCACGAGGCCGCTGTGTTGCTTAAAACTCTTCATCATTCGTCCTCAGGCCGTCTCAGCCGACATCAATTCACGCACATCCACAAAATGCCCAGCCACCGCAGCGGCAGCAGCCATTGCCGGGCTCACCAAATGGGTTCTACCACCATTGCCCTGGCGCCCCTCGAAGTTGCGATTCGAAGTCGATGCACAGTGCTCACCGGCACCCAACTTATCGGCATTCATGGCCAAACACATGGAGCAACCGGGCTCGCGCCACTCCATACCCGCTGCAATAAAGATCTGGTCAAGCTGCTCTTCTTCCGCCTGAACCTTGACCGCCTGGGAACCGGGCACAATCAAGACCTGCTTCACATTGGCGGCGACCTTGCGACCCTTCGCCACGGCGGCGGCAGCGCGCAGATCTTCAATCCGCGAATTGGTGCAGGAGCCGATAAAAACCCTATCGACCTTAATATCGGTCAGCTTCTGCCCGACGTTGAGACCCATATAACTCAGCGCCCGACTGGCGCCCTCGCGCTTCACTGGGTCTGCCATTTGCTCGGGATCGGGCACCACGGCATTCACCGGCAAGACCATTTCCGGGGAAGTTCCCCAGCTCACCTGGGGCTGGATAGCCTCGCCCTGAAATTCAACCACGGCATCAAACACCGCATCCTCATCGCTGTGCAAGGTCTGCCAATTGGCCACGGCCCGCTGCCACAATTCACCGGTAGGGGCGAACTTGCGACCTTTAACGTAGTCGATAGTGATGTCATCGACGCCGACCATGCCCACCCGAGCACCGGCTTCGATGGCCATATTACAGACCGTCATGCGCCCTTCCATCGACATGCTGCGAAAGACTTCACCGCCGAATTCAATAGCATAACCGGTACCCCCGGCCGTACCGAGCCGGGCGATCACCGCCAGCACCACGTCTTTTGCCGTCACGCCGAGACCAAGTTCACCATCAACCCGCACCAGCATATTCTTCATTTTCTTCGCCACCAGACACTGGCTGGCCAATACATGCTCGACTTCCGAAGTACCGATACCGTGGGCCAGGGCGCCGAGGGCACCGTGGGTGGCCGTATGAGAATCACCACAAACGACCGTCATACCCGGCAAGGTCGCACCCTGCTCCGGGCCAATCACATGGACGATGCCCTGACCGGCATCATTCATTTTGTATTCGGTAATACCAAAGGCCTCGCAGTTATCATCGAGGGTCTGTACCTGAATGCGCGCCACCTTGTCGGTGATGCCGGCAATGCCGCCGGCGCGCTCACTGGTGGTGGTCGGCACGTTGTGATCGGCCGTCGCCAGGTTGGCGTCGATGCGCCAGGGTTTGCGACCGGCATTACGCAGGCCTTCAAAGGCCTGGGGCGAGGTCACCTCGTGCAGCAAATGCCGATCGATATAAAGCAGGGCCGAGCCATCGTCACGCTGCTTCACCAGGTGAGAATCCCAGAGTTTGTCATATAAGGTAAGGCCAGCCATTGCTCTCTCCATCTGTTTGCGTTGGGTGAATTTTAGGGTCGCAATCCAAATAAAACAAATTTATAATTTTTATTATTTGGATTCCAAACTGGAATGCGAAGTTAAAGATGAGTTTGCCAGGATAAAAATGGACACACAGCTACTTGAAGCCTTCATTGCCGTCGTAGAAAGCGGCTCATTTTCCCTCGCCGCCGAGCGTGTACATTTAACCCAGCCCGCCGTCAGCAAACGTATCGCTCAGCTCGAACAGCAACTCGACTGCCGCCTGTTTGATCGCATTGCCCGCAACGTCAGCCTTACCGAGGCCGGTACAGCCCTACTACCGCGAGCGCGCAATATACTGCTCAGCGTTGAGGAGACCCGCCAGAGCATTCGTGATCTTTCAGGGACGGTAGCTGGTAACTTGCGCCTGGCCATCAGTCATCATATTGGCCTGCACCGCTTGCCTCCGGTGCTGAAGGACTTCACCACACGCCACCCCAAAGTCCGGGTCGATATTGATTTCATGGAGTCGGAGACTGCCTATGAGGCGGTGCGCCAGGGGCGCTTCGAAATAGCCGTGATTACCCTCGCCCCCGAGCAACACCCCAGCTTACAAGCCTTCCCTCTGTGGCGGGATCACTTGCAATTGGTAGTGGCCCCCGACCACCCTCTTACGCAAGTCGCCGGACTCGACGTTACCAGGCTCAGTAACTACCCAGCCATCCTGCCCGACCTGTCGACCTATACGGGGCGCAAGATCAAACAGTTCTTTGACCAGGGGGAACATCAGCTCTCGACCAGCATCGCCACCAACTATTTGGAGACCATTAAAATGATGGTCTCGGTGGGGCTCGGCTGGAGTATGCTACCGGCCATTATGATCGACGACAGCCTGCGGCAACTGCGCTGCCAGGGCCTCGCCCTCGAGCGCACTCTGGGCTACATCCACCACCAGAATCGAAGCCTCTCGAATGCCGCCGAGGCCTTTATCCAACTCCTTCGCAACGACAGCAGTGGCAGCCAATGAGTCCAAAACTGACGGCGCTCAGTCCTGCTCAACTGGCAGAGCATCACTACCCCAACACCACCGGGGCTGAAAACCCACTGCTCAGATACAACAAGTTGGGTCAACGTTGGCAGGCGCTCGACCAACATAGCAACAACAGTTTTGTGATTGTCGAAACCGATTTTACTGCGGGGCAGAATTTTTTGGCGGCCGCCGAGCTTTGGCTACGATGTGCGCCGGCCAAGGCAAAACTGCATTTTATTGCCCTTGACCCAGCGCCTCTTTGTAAAGCCGATCTACAGGATGCTCTACAACAAGGCTCGCCAAATAATGAGCTGGCCGATGAGCTCATTGCTAACTACCCCGTCCTGAGTCCGGGCTTCCACCGCCTTTTTTTGGCCGGACAACGTATTTGCCTAACACTCATCGTTGTCGATACCGACAGCAGTTCGGAAGGTGGCCTGGTGCAACTAAGACCCAGCCTCCACCCCGGTACTGCGGCTATTCAAGACTTTAGTGTCGATGCCTGGTTCCTGCCTATCTCGGTACATACAACGCTGTTTGAACATATCAGACATCTCAGTAATACCAACAGCACCTTGGTCAGTTTGGCTGCCGACGAGTCCAGCCAGCAACGGCTACAAGCCATTGGCTTTGATCTTAAAAAAGCGTCCCCCACAGACAGCAAACAAGACCTGTTTTACGGCTCGTGGCGGGCACCCAAAACAGTGGATCAAAACAACGCAGCAGAGCCCAGGCCTCCTCAGCACAAGCGTAAAACACGTCATCAACCACCCTGGCATATCAGCGCCACAACCCAGCGCTCACCCTCGAGACATGCAGCCATTGTCGGTGGCGGCATCGCCGCTTGCACCACCGCAGCGGCACTGGCACAACGCGGTTGGCGGGTGACAGTGTACGAGCGACACGGCATACCCGCCAGCGAGGGTTCAGGCAATCCCCAGGGCATTATTTACCCCAAGCTCTCACCCCAGTCTTCTCCCCTCAGCCGCATCAATCTAGCGGCCCTTCAATTTGCCAGCCGCTACTATCACCACTTCTGGCACAGCTCGCCTCAAGCCATTGCATACGGGCAACAGTGCGGCGTGTTGGTACTGCCAGACAGTGAAAAGGAAAGGGCTGCCTTTAATACCATTGCCAATAATTTCAAAGACCAACATGGCTTTATTCAAAGGCTCGACAAAAAGGCCATAGAACAAATTTCCGGCCTTGAAATTGACGCCGCTATCGGCCTCTACTACCCACAACTCGGCTGGATTAATCCGCCCCAAGTTTGCCGTGCCCTACTCAACCATCCGCTGATTCAGTTAGAGCGAGCCAATATTAGCGCTCTGACTTACGACACCAGCACTTCGAATTGGCAATTGAGCAGTGCCCAGCAAAGTGACGTCGCCCGCGCCGACACCGTGGTACTCGCCGCCAGCACATCGATGAAACAATTTAGCCAGGTGGATCACCTGCCCCTGAAAGCCATTCGCGGCCAAATCTCCATTGCCCCCAGTCACAAGGGCACGACACCACCCCGACAACTTGAGACCGTACTCTGCGGCGCTGGCTATATCGCGCCCAGTAGTCAGGGCCAATATACCTTTGGTGCTAGCTATAACCTCAACGACACCAGTCTTGAAACTCGCGTGGAGGATCATCAACACAATATCGCTTTGCTGGAAAAAACCGCAGCCGGTCTGACAAGGGCGCTACAACTACCCGCAGCTGAAAAGCTCAGTGGCCGCGCCGCCCTGCGCTGTACCACTCTCGACTACCTACCTCTTATTGGGCCGGCACCCAACTACGCGGCCTTCCTTGAGGATTATGCCGATCTACGTCGCGATGCCAGTACTAACATCCCCACTCTGGGGCAGTACTGGCCGGGGCTCTATATTCACTGTGGTCTGGGCTCCCGCGGCCTAAGCTATGCACCACTTGGCGCGGAATTATTGGCCAGCCAAATCAATGGCGAACCGCCCGCCCTGGAACGGGACTTACTGATGGCACTCCATCCCGCGCGCTTCATTATTCGCGACCTGAAACGACGCAAAATATAAATTTAACTCGCCAGCAAGCTCCGCTGTCATCGACGGCCCCAGCGGATCAACGCAGCGCCACCCTGCAGGTAGCAATTTATCCTTATTTCCGCTTAACTGTCTAAGGCTCTATTCCCCTTTGCGATAAGAATTAATAAACGCCGGGGATATAAAAACTTATAAATTATAAAAATCCATTAATAGAGAGGCCTTGCCATGAGCACCACCAATAAACCCATTATTTCCGCCGATTCCCATATCGCCGAACCGCCCAATTGTTATCTCGATTACATTGAACCCAGTTTTAAAGACCGCGCTCCTCACATTGAAGTACATCCGAAATACGGTGATGTCTTTGTGATCGATGGTCTCGACCAGCCTATTCCCATGGGTTTAATTGCCGCAGCGGGCAAAAAACCTTCCGAACTCACCGCCAGTGGCGTCAGCTTCGACGAGCTGCCGAGAAGTTCCTGGGATGCCACCCACCGTGTTGCCGACCAGGACACCGACGGTGTGGCGGCCGAAATCATCTACCCCACCGTCGGCATGATGCTCTGCAACCACCCCGACACCAACTATCAATACGCCTGCTTTACGGCCTATAACCGCTGGCTCGAAGAGTACGTCGGCAACGCACCCGAAAACCGTCTCTTCGGCCTCGGTCAAGTGGCTCTGCGTACCGTTGAAGAAGGCATTAAAGAAATCGAGGACGCCAAGAAACGAGGCTTTGTCGGCGTAATGATGACCGGCAATCCACCCGAGGCCGATTACCACGACCCCATGTACGACCCCCTTTGGGAAGCGGCCGTGGATATGGATATGCCCCTGTCCTTCCACATCCTCACCTCCAAGGCCGATCAATTAAAAGCTCAGCGCGGACCGAAAATTAACAGCTTCCTCGGTATTATGCGTGGCTGTCAGGACATACTGGGCACCTTCGTATTTGGTGGAGTGTTTGAACGCCACCCCGAATTAAAGGTGGTCTGTGCCGAAGCCGATGCCGGCTGGGTACCCCACTTCATCTATCGCATGGACCATGCCTACGACCGTCACCGTTATTGGATGAAGGCACCACCCTTAGAAAAAATGCCCAGCGAGTACTTTCTTAACAATATCTATCTGACCTTCCAGGACGACTGGACGGCCTTCAAGCATCGTAATGAAATGAACCCCCAGCGGCTGATGTGGGCCAATGACTTCCCCCACAGTGATTCGACCTGGCCCTGGTCTCAAAGTATTTTGGAGGAACACACCAAGGACATGAACCAGCAGGAAAAGGACTGGATTCTGCACGACAATGTCAGCCAGTGTTACAACCTGCCCATCTAATAACACCGCAGCCAAAAAGCTAAATAAGGGCTTAAACAACACCCGGCATAGCGCGAGCTTGTCGGGTCTTGTCTTTTTGTAAAGCACAATAGATTACGATATAAAAATCACTGGCGGCAGTATTGTCGACGGTAGTGGCCAACTGGCCTACCCCGGTGATATCAGCATTGAAGACGGCAAATCGTCGCCTTAGGTGTGGCCCTCGGTTTCGTTACCTCCAAGTCACCGACCCATGTCGGGTTTAAGGGTAAGCCTGTACCAGCCGCATAGCCTCTCTGGACGAGCTGGAGAGTCTGGCCTCAACCCTGGTAATGCAGGTCACCGCCGGCAAGGGCTTCTGGTTAGATGAATACGAAGACCTCACCCGCAAATACGGTATGACCATCAGCTGGACGGCAATGCTCGCCGGCATGGCCTCACCCGATGCCCACGTCGCCCAGCAGCAGCGCTCAAGGGAACTCGCCGAGCAAGGCCTGGCCATAGTGCCCCAGGTGACCCCACGGCCTCTATGTTTTGAGTTCCAGTTTAAGGAGCCCTTCCCGTTTGAAGCCCTAGCGGTATTCAAGCCCATATCGAGCAGCGACTTTGCCGGCAAAAAAGTGCTCTATGGAGATGGTGAATTCCGCACTGCGGTAAAACCAAAATGGACAATGTGCGACCCTCCTTCCGCATCGCCTGGGAGAACTCACTGATTTCCAGCTGTCCCAGTAAACCTGAATACGAGGAGCGCACCGTCATCGACGTCGCCACTGAGCTGGGTATACATACGATGGATCTCGGCTTTGACCTGGCGCTGGAGAATGATCTCGAGGCCCGCTTTCGTATGCCCGTGGCGAATGCCGATGAAGACGGAGTGGAAAAACTAATCACCGATAAAAATACCGTGGTCGGTCTTTCCAATGCCGGCACCCACGCCAGTCAACTTTGCGATGCCGGTTTGCCAACCTATTTACTCGGCCACTGGGTACGGGAAAAACAAGTCATTGCCTTCGAAGAGGGCATTCGCATGCTCAGCTCGCGCCCTGCTCAAGTATTCGGCATTAGCGATCGCGGTCTGTTAAAAGTGGGTCGCCCCGCCAATGTCCTTATCATCGACCCAAAAAACGTTCACTGTGGAAAACTGCAGCGGGTTTATGACCAGCCCGCAGGCCAGGACCGCCTAATTGCCGAAGCCTTTGGCATCGAAGCGGTCATCGTTAACGGCACACTGCTGCGTCAACAGAACGAAGATCAATTAGACCCGGAGGGACCACTGCCCGGTCAATTGTTGCGCGGCGCTAAAGCCAGCCGGTAAAGCGGCCCAGAGCGAAGTAAAAACATGGCATTTTTATTTATCAATCAAGCGCTCGCTGCCCCAACAAAGGCCTCGTGCCTTCAACGTATCGCGGGTTTTGTTGGGGCAAAGCTCGGCTTTCCAAACTACTATAGGCACAGCGAAGCCACATAAAAACAACGAGCCCCAAACGGGGGTACGGCCCAATGGACGAGCAACGAATTGATTTATTAATGCAGGTACCCGTCTTTGGCGCTATTCGCAAAGACATTATTGCCCGCTTGGTCGAGAAAGCTCCACTCATTCAAGTGCAACAAGGTGATTATTTATTTCACGAGGGCGACAAGGGCACCTCAATGTACATTATCGAAAGCGGTCGCATGTCCGTCATTAAACACTGGGACGGTGATAAATATTTACTCAAGCAATTGAGCCAGGGCGACTGTATTGGCGAGATGGCCCTGTTCGATTTTTTCCCCCGTAGCGCCTCGATAATCAGTACCGAAAAAACGGAATTGATTGAAATCACCGCCGAGGATTTACTCAACATTTACCATCGAGATCTTGAGCAATTTACCCTACTGCAAATGAACCTGGGACGTGAGGTGACAAGGCGTTTGCGCAACGCTGACGAACGCCTATTTGAAAAGCGTATGCAGACCAGTATCGACGGTGACGAAGTGAGCTTTCACCCCTATATAGAAATAAAAGAAATACAGCATTAATTAATACTCAACCATCATTTCGCAATGGCGTTGCACCAACTCCTCGAGAGTGAGCAACCAGTGCTGAAGTGTATCTGCATTGAGCCCTGGCTGTTGTTGGCTATCGTCACGCAGGGCAATATCTGACTGACTTGCCACTGCAAGCATATTGACAGCACTGCCAAGGGCAGTGGGCAAACAGAGCTGCTGCAGGGCTTGTAACATTTCTCCCAACCAACCTTCGTCAAGCAAAACCGCAATTTCTGCGGCTTCGGGAGCCGGAGTGCCGATAACAGCAAGAGCCTCGAGCAGGGCCTGAACATCGCCGATTGCGGCGACATCTGCGCATTGATAATTGTCGGCAATATGGCGCAGCTGGCAGAGATAGGCGCTATTTAATAGATGTAAGACACTTTGTTCTAAGGCGCGGCCTAGAGTAAGGGCCGACTGTTCGGTGGCCCTTAACTCGGCAAGTAAGAAGCGAGCTGAGGATAAATGTTGATTAACCAACGTTAGATAAGCCATCTTCATTTACCCCTCTGGTAAATAACTAATCCCGTAGCTACTTTTTCCGTTTGTCAGTCACCACCCATTTTTCATTTTGATAAAACACCTTCCAGCCACTGGCCTTGCCTTCGACTTCTGACTGCACGTAAATCTCCTGAGTCTTACGACTAAAACGCACCACCGTTTTATTGCCATCGGGATCTTCCGTAGGGGCAGAAAACAAGAAGGTATATTTAGGGTCAATTTCATCTTTGTGGGGCAACAGCTCTTTGACCAGGGGCGCCCGCGTTTCACGGTTCTTGGGAAACTGGCTAGCGGCAAGAAATAAGCCCGCAGCACCGTCGCGCAATATATAAGTGTCATCCACTTTTACGCAAGCCAGTTCAGGCATCGGCACCGGATCCATCTTCGGTGGTGCTGCCTGACCACTGCGCAATAATTTACGGGTGTTTTTACACTCATCCGCCGTGCAGCCAAAATACTTACCGAAACGGCCCGACTTTAGTTGCATGTCGGCACCACATTTATCACATTCGATAAGGGGACCTTCGTAGCCTTTGATACGATAGGTTCCGGCTTCAACTTCATAACCCGGGCAATCGGGGTTTTTACCGCAAATATGGAGTTTACGCGTCTCGTCAATTAAATAACTGTCCATTTGCGTCGCACAAATACCGCAGTGATGCTTACTCAACAGGCGTTTTGATTCCGCCTCTTCGTCCTCATCGGCACTGATGGCCTCATCGCCAGCAACCAGGTTCAGCGTTTCCTTACAGCGCTCCTTGGGCGGCAGGTTGTAACCGGAACAACCGAGGAAGACACCTGTGCTACCGGTGCGAATCATCATCGTACGCTCGCACTTGGGGCAGGGAATATCGGTATCGGTGGCGCCATTCGGTGCCATGCCACCCTCTTCCGCCTGGGCTTTTTCTAGCTTGTCACTAAAGCCCGCGTAAAAACGATTGAGCACCTCTTTCCAGTCTAGAGTGCCATCGGCAATTTCATCGAGCTGCTCTTCAAGCGTCGCGGTAAAGCCGTAATCCATTAGATCACTAAAATTATCACTCAGGCGGCTGGTGACAATATCGCCAATTTTTTCCGCATAAAAACGTTTCGTTTCCAAACGCACATAACCACGATCCTGAATGGTGGAAATAATCGCCGCGTAAGTGGACGGTCGGCCAATGCCTCTTTTTTCAAGTTCGCGCACCAGGGCCGCCTCACTGAAACGGGCGGGTGGTTTGGTAAAGTGCTGGCGCGGTACTAGCACCAACATTTTTAAAATTTCGCCCACCGTATATTCGGGCAGTTCGGTATCGTCTTTATTACGCAGTACCGGTATGGCGCGAAGGAAGCCTTCAAAGCGCACCACGCGACCCCGCACCTGCAAGCCGTACTCGCCCGCAGTCACACCGACACTAGTGCTGGTGAATTTTGCAGGCACCATTTGACAGGCAACAAATTGCTGCCAGATCATTTCATAAAGACGTACGGCGTCTTCATCGACACCCTGAATATCGGCAACACCAATATCGACATTCGATGGCCGCACAGCTTCGTGCGCCTCCTGAGCACCCTCTTTACTCGAGTACACATTCGGTTGCTCGGGCAAATAGTCTTTACCGTAGCGAGTGGCGATTAATTCGCGGCAGTTTCCCACTGCATCTTTGCTCAGATTAGTGGAGTCCGTACGCATATAGGTGATGTAGCCAGCCTCGTACAAACGCTGGGCCATCATCATGGTTTTCTTCACGCCAAAGCCGAGGCGCGTGCTCGCGGCCTGTTGCAGGGTTGAGGTAATAAAGGGCTTGGGCGGTTTGGTTTGCGTTGGCTTGTCATCACGGGAGGTGACTAAAAACTCGGCATTTTGCAGGGCGCTGACGGCGGCAACACTACCGGCTTCACCGACCGGGCGATAGGCCTTACCATTGTGGCTGCGCACTTCAAAGCGCACCTGCTCTTCAGTCTTCTTTTCAAGGTCGGCGTGTAAGGTCCAGTACTCCTCGGGCACAAAAGCCTGGATTTCCCGCTCCCGTTCCACCACCAACTTCACGGCAACGGACTGCACTCGACCAGCAGAGAGGCCACGAGCGACCTTGGCCCAGAGCAGTGGCGAGACCATAAAGCCCACCACCCGATCGAGAAAGCGACGCGCCTGCTGGGCGTTGACCTGATTGGTGTCGAGTTTACCCGGCTTTGCAAAGGCCTCCTGAATCGCCTTCTTGGTGATCTCGTTAAAGACCACGCGTTTATAACGACTGTCATCGCCGCCGATGGTTTGCTGCAGGTGCCAGGCAATGGCCTCACCCTCGCGGTCCAAATCCGTCGCCAGATAGATGGTGTCGGCATTCTTCGCCAACTTAACCAGCTCACTGACGACTTTTTCCTTACCCGGCAGTATTTGGTAATCCGCGGCCCAATCCTTATCGGGGTTGATGCCCATGCGGGTAATCAGCTGTTTTTTAGCCTTCTTTTGTTTGTGAATTATTTTTTTCGCCGGCGACAACTTGCGAGTAATGGCCGCCTGCTTGGCCCGCTCTTTGGGGTCCGCGGGCTTGCGATTAGAGGCCCCGGTGGGTAGGTCGCGCACGTGGCCAATACTGGATTTAACGATGAAATCGCTACCCAGGTACTTATTAATGGTTTTCGCTTTTGCTGGTGATTCAACAATAACCAGTGATTTACCCATGCAAACCTACAATATCATTTATTGGAAAAAGCCCGACAGGGCTGACAAGGTGCGATATATAAGGCCTGAAACCCCGGCGGTCAAGGAATTTTGAATATTTATTTGTCGGAGGTCTCAGTTCTAAAACTATCCACAAGCCTCTATCCAGGTATGACAGAGCTCGCTTCAAGGCTACTTTCAAGGGCTTATTCGGTAGTTTTGTTGCTTGAAATGATGCGCAGGCCAGCGGCAATCTTGTCAATTTCATCGATCTTACCCTTCTCGGGCCAGTAGGCCCCGAGACCAAAGCTATTACTACAAATGGCATTCACGCTGCTGGGCATCTTGTCCAGGGCGCGGCGAATCGAGCCGTGACAATCCTCCGGGGCCTCCTGCTGAAACCAGCACCAACCCTTCCAGGGTGACAACTTGCCCCGTTTGCCCCGTACCAATAACCAGTGGCGCTGATCGTCATGGCGAATATTTTTCGCCGTCCAGGGCAGGAGATAGCGCACCGCCGTAGGACTAGAGCCCCTTTGATCCGTGACGGCATCGGCAACGATCTCTATATGTAAACCCCGCTCATTGGCATAACGGCGCAATATGACCAGCCGCTTCTGCCGTGCAGAGGGTTTAAATGAGGTCAAAACAGAGATCATCACCAGTACGGCAACGACAATAACTAAATAACTCACAGCGGTTCTACTCTGGGTGGCGATAGGTTTACACTATAGCGCGAATCATGGAGCAACTTTATCTATGTCTTACTACAACCACATTCTTGTTGGCCTCGATTTATCCCCGGAATCACAGCTGGTTATCGACCGCGTCAAAGAGTTATTCGATGACAAAGATGTGCGCATTAGCCTCTTACATGTTCAAGAGCCCCTGTCTTTCGCCTACGGTGGCGATATCCCCATGGACCTCAGCGAGGTACAGGCGCAAATGGAAGAACAGGCCCACAGCCGCCTACAAAGTTTTTGTCAGCAGCTGGGCTTATCCTCTGAACATGGCCATGTCTTGATCGGGCAACCGGCCCAGGAAATGCACCACTTTGCCAAAGAAAATGATGTCGACCTCACTGTCGTCGGCAGCCACGGCCGCCACGGTCTGGCACTAGTCTTCGGCTCAACGGCCAATGGGGTATTGCACGGTTCGGTGTGTGATGTACTAGCGGTGAGAATAAAAAAACAAAAAACGTAACATTTCACCCCGGTAGTGGTCACATAGTACCCCCTGATACTTCAAGGACGGAGTTGTCTGCCAAGATATGAAGCTTTTTTTTAGCCTTAGAAAATACTGTTCACAGGCCTCTTCGCTACAGAGCCGACGGCTATTCCTGTCATTAGCCCTCATATTCGCCCATACATTTTTTAGCCCCGCCATGGTGCAAGCCGAACTCACGGTCACCAGCACCGTCAGCAGTGACGAACAAAAAGCCCCCTCCACTGCCTCACTCGCCTCCGACAGAGCCCTCACCCGGCAGCGACAACTCTATAAAAAGGTGAATAAAGATTTGCGCCGTGGCGCTACGGCAAGTTTTAAGGCCCTCCGCTCGAGCCTAGAAACCTATCCGCTTTACCCCTACCTGCTTTACAGCCGTATTAGTGGCAATATTCGCTTGAGTAATGAAGCCCTTGTCGCCGATTTTTTACGCGATTACCCTACTCTGCCCGTGACCAGGAAACTGCGCAAGCGCTGGCTGCACCTGCTCTACAAGAGGCAACAGTGGCAAAAGTTACTGTATTACTACGACCCGGCCACAAGCTCCAGCGCTCAACAGTGTGAGTATCAATACGCCCGTTATAAAAGTGGCCATACAAACGCCGCCCTGAGCGCAGCTCTGCCCCTATGGAGTGTCGGCAAGTCGCAACCCAAAGCCTGCGACCCCCTGTTTAAACTGCTGATCGACCGGGGTCATATCACCGAGGCCGTCGCCTGGCAACGCTATACCCGGGCCATATTCAAACACCAGTTCCAGTTGGCGCACTACATCGAACGTTTTTTTACCAGCGCCGCCTATCGCGACAAGGCCGCCCTGTACCGTACTGTCGACCGCCAACCCGCCCTCGTTGGCAATTATTCTCGGCTCAGTGCCGACCGCCCCGATAACCGCGCTCTCATCGAACACGCTATCGTCCACCTCGCCAGGCAAAATGCCACACAGGCTATAAAGCACTGGGAGCACTATCGCCAGAGTCACCGCTTTGACGAAGCCAGCCAGGGCCGTGTGCTAGCGCGGCTGATCAAGGGCCTGCACAAACAGGATAAGCACGCAGCCGCACTCAACTACATCAACGCCAATATCGTGGTGGCCAACAGCACCTTACTCGAGTGGCAACTGCGCATTCTGCTACGCGACAACAACTGGCAGGTAATCAAACCCTGGATTCACAGCTTGCCAGAGGCCATCCGTACACAGCAGCGCTGGCGCTACTGGCAGGCCCGGGCGCAACTGATGACCAGTGGTGACCCAGAGGTCATCGACCAGGCCAAAACCACCTTCCGGGAGTTGTCGCGCTTTCGCAGCTTTTACGGCTTTCTCGCCAGCGACCGGGTCGGCAACCCCTACCGCATGGCTCAACACCCTCTGCCTCTGAAAACTGACGAGATCGATGCTCTGGCCAAAACCCCAGCACTACAGCGGGTAAGGGAATTTTTCATCCAGGGCGAAAACCTGCGCGCTCGGCGCGAGTGGTACCAGGCCACGAAAAACTTCAGTACCGAGCAATGGTTGATTGCCGCCCAGCTGGCTCACCGCGAACACTGGTATCAGCAGGCCATTCTCGCCATGTCGAAGGCGCGTTACTGGGACGATATTGATATTCGCTTCCCCCAGGCCTATCGTCGGGAGTTCGAAAAACAGGCGCAAGAGATGGATCTACCTCTCAGTCTACTGTTTGCCATTTCCCGTCAGGAGAGTGCCTTTGCCGCCGACGTCACCTCGCCCGCAGGAGCCAAGGGCTTAATGCAGCTGATGCCCGCCACCGCTAAGCAAGTGGCCCGACAGCACAACATCCGCTACAAAAGCAGCCGACAATTATTTCAACCCAGTAAAAACCTCAGTCTCGGCAGTCGCTATTACAAGGACATGATGTTACGTTTCGCCGACAATCGCATTCTCGCCACCGCCTCCTATAATGCTGGACCCCACCGCGTTGCCCGCTGGCGCAAAGAGAGCGCCGGCAAACTGACCTACGACGTATGGATAGAAACCATCCCCTACAGTGAAACCCGTCAATATGTACAAAACGTTCTCGCCTATTGCCTTATTTTTGCTCACCACCTCGAGCAAACCCTACCCCTACTCTCACCCGCCGAAAAACAACAACTGCTGTAGTCTTCACCATGGACACTGAGCAACACGCCCGCCCCCTGGTTGATATCGGCGTCAATCTTGCCGACAAACGCTTTAAGGGTGAGACCCACGCTGTACTCGAGCGCGCCCGCGACAGTGGCGTCAGCGCCTGTATTCTCACCGCCACCAGCGAGTCCATTAGCCACGAGCTAATCGACCTGTGTGAGCGCTACGCCGAAGAGTTTCCCGCCATGCTCTCCTGCACCGCGGGTGTGCATCCCCACGAGGCTAAAAACTGGCACCGGGCCAGCGCCGGTGTACTAGCAGAGCTCGCCAGTCATGGCGCCGTGGTCGCCATTGGTGAAACCGGGCTCGACTTCAACCGTGATTTCTCACCCCGGCCTCAGCAGGAGTTGGCCTTTGAGGCTCAGCTCGAACTCGCCAGCGAGCTGCAACTACCGGTGTTTCTTCACGAGCGCGATGCCCACAAACGGCAGCTAGAAATACTACACTGCTATCGTGACCACCTGGTTGATGGCGTGATCCACTGTTTTACCGGCGATAAAAAATCCCTGTTTAATTATCTCGACCTCGACCTACACATTGGCGTCACCGGCTGGATTTGCGACGAGCGCCGAGGCCAGGAACTGCAAAACCTGGTTAAAAACATCCCTCTAAATCGACTGATGCTCGAAACCGACGCCCCCTACCTGACTCCTCGCACCCTGCAGCCCAAGCCAAAGTCGAGCCGCAATGAACCCGCTTATCTACCCTGGGTACTCGACTCCGTGGCAAAATTTCGCAGTGAGACCGCCGAGCTTATCGCCCAGGCAACAAGTACTACGGCGCGGCAGTTTTTTCGTTTAGACTCCTAGACGAATCACTGTCAGCAGTGTGCTGACAGTGATTCGCTATCGACTTGTACAATAAAGCTAACAACTGACATATCGAGAAACTAAAATTGAGCACAGCCCCCTTTGAACCGGAAGCAGAGTTCGCCGCCATGCTGATGGGTAGTGATGAGGCTATTGATCTGATCCGTGCCGCGCTTTGTATCGCCGCAGAACAAGACCCCGAACTCAAGCCCGAGGACAGCTATCGACGGCTGGAGCAACTCGCCGCACGGGCCCGGGTGCAAATCGACACCTCGCAGAGTCTCGACACTATCGCCACTAAGCTCTGCCACCTGCTCTATCGCCAGGTCGGCTTTAGTGGTGATAGCAAGGATTACTACAACCCCGAGAACAGTTATCTCAATAGGGTTCTGGAAACCCGCCGTGGTATTCCCATCAGCCTCGCACTGGTCTATATCAGCGTCGGTGAAGCCCTCGGCCTATGTATCGAAGGCGTTGGCTTCCCCGGTCACTTTCTGTTGAAGCTCAGTGTCGCCGGTAACGTGCAGGTAGTGGAAGGTGACCAGCAGGAAGTCGTGATTATCGACCCATTTGCCGGACAAGTGCTCACTATCGACGATTGTAAGGATCTACTCGCCGTCTCGTCGGGCAACACCCTGCCCTTTAAAAGCGAGTTTCTAGAGAGTATTGGCAAACGGGCCATCCTGCGCCGCATGCTCGGCAACCTAAAAGCCATCTACACCAACCGGGCCGATTTTGAACAGGCCTTGAGTCTCTGCGATCGCTTGCTACTACTCGACAAAGACTCGGTACAGGATCGAATTGACCGCGCCGGCGTACTGGAACAACTGCAATGTTACGAGCCCGCCGCCCAGGATCTGGAGCAAGTCCTCTCCAATAAACCGACGATGCAGGGGGCCCAGGCTCTAGAGCGTAAAATCGCTGAGTTACGTGCACAGGTCAAGGGCAAGCTCCACTGAGCTTGAGTACTTAGACAAGAACTCTTTAACAAGAACTTCGGCACTCGCCATCTCAACCGGCAAGTAATAGACGCCGTACCTGGCCCGCGCTAAAAGGCCAGGCCTTTTCAGCCCCCGAGGGTGTTTTCAACACGGGGATGCGTAGCCCATACAGTGCCTCCAAAGCCTCATCGCCGCGGATATTCACTTCCCGACAATACCAGCCGAGTTGTTCGAGCAGCGGCTCAATCAGAGCTCTGGCCTGCTCACACAAATGGCAATCGGTGCCGCTATAGAGAGTGACGATTTTATTGCTGTCCATTAGCTCGAGCCCTGCCTCAATTGCAAAAATCAAACGCTCTCGACACTGCCCTTGCGAATCAGCCAACACTGGTGAATGCGCGGGCGGCGGGCAAAGTCTTTGTCGATGGTAGCCGGGCTAATATTCTCCACCTCAAACTTGACTTCAAGCTCTGGAGCCAGCTTAAAACGACGAAAGTTATTGGAAAAAACCAGCACGCCATCTTTGCTCAACAGGCCCATGCACTGCTCAACCAGGCGCTGGTGGTCGCGCTGAATATCGAGCACATCGTCCATTTTTGCCGAGTTCGAGAAGGTTGGCGGGTCGAGCAAGATGACCTCAAAGCTACCCTCCAGGTCCTCACCTTCGGTGGCCGCCAGCCAGCTCAGACAATCGGCGCGCAGCAGTTTGTGGCGCTCGGTATCAAGTTTATTGAGTGCGAAATTGCGCCCCGCCCAGTCGAGGTAGGTATTGGACATATCGATGCTCAAACTCTCACCGGCCCCGCCCTGAGCCACCTGTACGGTGGCCGTTGCGGTATAGCAGAATAGATTGAGGAAGCGTTTGCCAACACAGAGCTCGGCTAGCAGTTTACGCACCGGGCGATGATCGAGAAACAGACCACTGTCGAGGTAGTCACCCAGATTCACTTCATAGCGCGCGCCATTTTCCAGCACCTCAAATTTACTTTGCCCGGCCTGCTCGCTCTGTTCGTTGAGGCGTTGGTACTGCTTGTCACCGCGTTGGCGCTGGCGCTGCTTGACAAAGAATTGACTCTGTTCGGGCTTTAGTACGGCGTACACCGCATCGCTGACCTCGGCCAGGCGCCGTCGCGCCGCGCTGGCATCAATACTGGCCGGGGGCTGATATTCCTGCACGTGTATCGCACTGCCGTAGCAATCGATGGCCACCGCATACTCGGGCAGGTCGGCATCGTAGAGTCGATAACAGCTGATATTTTGTTGCTTCAGCCAGGGTGCCAATTTGCGCTGGTTCTTGCGCAGGCGATTGGCCAGCATGGTCGCACCATCACTGAGCTTGGCGGACTTACCCCAGGGGTCGACGCCAGCTTCATTCTCGGTCGTTTTCTTCGGCGCCCGCTCACCCTCGAAGAGTTCAAAAAGTAAAAGCTGGCCGGGAATGGCGCCATTAAATAACTTGTAGATTTTGTGACTGCGCAGACCCAGAGCAAAACCGAGGTATTCATTGCCGGTAAAAACAGCCACCGACCAGCCGCTAAACTCGCGCTTGAGCACCTCACCCAATTCCTGATACAGACCCTTCAGGGTCTCCTGGTCCCCCAGCCGAGCACCATAGGGCGGGTTGGTGAGCAATAAACCGCTAGCGCCATCCTCCAGTGCCGGTCGCTGTAATGCGCTAAGAGGCTGGCGACCCAGCTCAATATATTCAGCCAGGCCGGCCTGTTCGACATTGCGCTGAGCGGCGGTGAGGGCGCGGTGGTCCTGGTCATGGCCACGCATCAGTGGCAAGGGCCCGGCCAGACCGCGCTCTCGACGTTCCTCGGCCTCATCGCGCAAGGTCTGCCAAATATCGGCTTGATGGCCATGCCAGTGTGTAAAGCCGAAGTTCTGCCGTTGCAAACTGGGCGCGATATCGGCCGCCATCATGGCGCCCTCGATCAACAGAGTGCCACTGCCGCACATCGGATCGATCAGCGCGCCCTGTTTTCCCGGCCAGCCGGCCCGTATCAACAGCGCAGCGGCGAGATTTTCCTTCAGTGGCGCCGCGGTCTGGGCAATGCGATAGCCACGCTTGTGCAAACTCTCGCCGGAAAAATCGAGACTTAGGGTGACCTTTTCCCTGGCAAAACGCGCATTGATGCGAATATCGGGTTGGCGCAGATCAACATCGGGGCGATTTCCGGTGGCCTCACGGAAGTGGTCGACAATGCCGTCCTTCACCCGCTGGGCACCATACTGCGTATTGTTAACACCCTCGCCGGTGCCGACAAAGTCGATGGCAATACTGACCTTGTCAGAAAAGTGCTGCGTCCAGTTCACCGCGGCCACACCGGCGTAGAGGTCATCGGCACTGGCAACGGAGAAACTACTGAGGGGCAACAGCAAGCGGTTGGCCAGGCGCGACCACAAACACACTCGGTAGGCACTCTCAAGGTCGCCTTTAAACTCCACCCCAGCAACAGTCTCGCGTAGCTGGCTTAAACCCAGGTCCTGAAGTTCTTTAAGAAGAAGTCCTTCTAAGCCCTTGGGGCAGCTTGTAAACCAATAGCTCAGCGCATTTATTTCTTTCATTGATGATTCCCGGAGGATATTAAAACGGATAATTTATAGACAAACAAAATCTTCGACAGGGTCTAAGCTTTTTGGTCAACTTGATCGGCAAAAATAGAAAAAACCTCAATACTTACCACTCAATGTGGCGAAGGAGCATTACCTAGATGAAAAGACAAAAAAGAAACCCCTCCCAACGCGCCTATATTAAAGGATACCAACTCGGTTTTGACGGTCGTTCTGAAGATTCTTGTCCCCATCACACCAATAGTGTTTTTGCCCATGAATGGATGAATGGTTGGCGTGAGGGCCGAGACGACCAATCGGAGGGTTTCAAGATGCACACACTACAACAAAAAATTGTCGCCCAAAACACTGTTTAAACAGTAAATCACACATCAAAATTGGGGGGCTGTCAGCAGCCCCCCAGCCATTTTAACCCCCACAAGCACAAAGCCAAAGCCTCTTCTCACTACCAGCCTAGACCTCTAACGCTAACAAAGTCGGTAAAGAACTGACAAAATAGCGGTCATGAACTTCTCTCAAATTGACTTCCAGCCCGTCTGGCTAACCCTACAACTGGCCAGCATTAGCACGGCACTATTACTCTGCCTCGCTACACCATTGGCCTGGTGGCTGGCCAATACCTCCTGGCGCTATCGGCAGGTCATCAACGCCCTCGTCGCACTGCCGCTGGTACTGCCGCCAACGGTGCTGGGGTTTTACCTATTATTGCTGCTCGGGCCCCAGGGTTGGGGCGGGCAACTGACCGAAAGCCTCGGCCTTGGCACCCTGCCTTTCACCTTCGCAGGCCTGGTGCTCGCCTCTGTGATCTACTCCCTACCCTTTGCCGTACAACCCATTCAAAACGCCTTTATTGCCATTGGCCAACGCCCCCTGGAAGTTGCCGCCACACTGCGGGCCTCGCCCTGGGATCGCTTCATCAGCGTCGCCCTGCCGCTGGCGAAACCCGGCCTATTGACCGGTGCCGTACTCGGTTTTGCCCACACCCTCGGGGAGTTTGGCGTGGTGTTGATGATGGGTGGTAATATTCCCGGTCAAACCCAGGTCTTATCCGTCGCCATTTTCGACCATGTCGAGGCCTACGAATACGCCGCCGCCCATGTCCTTGCCGCCGGCATGTTGGGCTTCTCGTTTATGGTTCTGCTCGCCCTGTACTGGCGCACGGGCCAGCGCCCCCTCGAGCGGGTTTAAGCGTTTTGTTGGTAGACACTAGCCTGCCCCTTGAGCAGCGCATAGAAGCTCGCTTTGCACTGCAGCGTAAAGACTTTGGGCTGGATATTAGCTTCACAGCACCCGGCCGTGGGGTCACCGCACTGTTCGGCCCCTCTGGCTCCGGTAAAACCACCCTGCTGCGCTGCATTGCCGGGCTGGAAAAACCCGACAGCGGCCACTTCAAAATCAATGGCCATTGCTGGCACGATGCCCATAAGAGCCTTGCCGTGCACCGGCGTCCCATCGCCTATGTATTCCAGGAAGCGAGCCTGTTTACCCATCTCAATGTGCGCGAGAACATGCTCTACGGCTGGCGGCGCATTGCCGCGAGACAACGCAAAATACACTTCGATGACGTCAGCGCCTGGCTCGGCCTCGAGACCTTGCTCGAGCACCGGCCAGAGCAATTATCCGGCGGCCAGCGCCAGCGTGTTGCCATCGCCCGCGCCCTGCTCACCAGCCCAGAATTATTATTGATGGACGAGCCATTGGCCAGCCTCGATGCCAACGGCAAAGCGGAAATCCTGCCCTATCTCGAAAGTCTCTGGCAACAACTGGACATCCCCGTGCTCTACGTCAGTCACTCCCCCCAGGAGGTACAGCAGCTGGCCGACTACCTGGTACTGCTGGAAGAGGGCCGCGTCGTGGCCGCCGGTGAACTCAACGCCCTGCTCACCGACCCGCAATTGAGTATTGCCCACTTTGCGGAAGCGGCTGCCGTGCTCGAGGCGACGGTCATTGGCCACGATAAGGCCTTTCACCTAAGTAGTCTCGCCTTTGACGGCGCCGAGGTTTCCGTGTCCTACAATGGCTTGCCCCTGGGCCACAAAGCGCGGCTGCGCATCTCTGCCCGCGATGTCAGTCTGGCACTGGTTCAACCCCAGCAAATCAGCATCAGCAATAGCTTTGCGGTAAGAGTGGTCAGCATCGATCCCGACCGCGAGCCCTCACAAATGCTGGTGCGCTGTGAAGTGGGCGGACAGCACCTCTTGGCACGTCTTACCCGCCGCTCCATCCACCTCTTGAAAATCGAGGTCGGCAAAAAAGTCTATGCCCAGGTGAAAAGTGTCGCTCTAATGAAGTGAGCAACATCCCGCGCCCAGAACCCTTCCCATGGAGGTCGGAGATGGTAAGTTATAAGAAAGGTGAACAACAGCTTCATTAAAAGGGGACTACCCTTTATTTTCTTTAACCGGGCGCCCCAGCGATTAATAACGTAACGACCTTTTCGGCATTACCACCAGCGCACTCATGAACCATCATTACCACGCGCAAATATCCACGTTTTTCAAGGCGTTTTGGGGCGAATTATAATGCGCTCCAGTGAGCCTCTGGCACATTCAATATGCCAGAGGCTCACTGGTCATCCTATAAAATGGATGTAGTGTGAAAACGAGTTAAGTATTTTTGCCAAATAAGAAAAAACAACTAATTAATCAGGGCCTACCTGGGCCTGATCCGCAGACAGCGGTATAGGCTGTCCCGGTATATAGCCTTCAACAATACCCCCATCATAAAAAACGATGACATCCTGATCGCTGGCAACATTTTCGAACATATACGCCGGCCCTCCATGGGGGTACTCAATCAGGAGATCTACCGTAGCTGCTGAACCTGTACCCGCGTGAGTCACAAGGTTTTGATAACCTACGCTAAAAGCACCAACTTGATAATGACCAATAATTGTTGAAGTACCCGGCGCCAGTAGTGTTATACGTGTATGCAGACCATCGGTATTTTCTCCGAAACCACGGGCTCTGACCCGCAACCAATGGTTGTCAGTCGCCGTGGTATTTTTAAAAAGACCAATCGAGGCATGAGTGTCACCAATTCGATCATGAGTCTTTACAATATCGATTAGACCATCGTTATTATAATCTGCCACGTTGAACCAGGCTTTTCCAATGTCATCCACATGAGACCTACCAAAATCAACGGTACGATCGACAGAGAATGTTCCGTCACCCCTATTCATTAATACTGTAATATTTTGCGCATATCCCTCTGCGCCAATCAATATGTCGGGGTAACCATCAAGATTGAGATCAGCTACAACGGAATTTCCGTAAGTAGTCCAATAACTTTCATTAGAAATGCCTAGAGACGCAAGGCCTGCAATTTCGGAAACATCGGTAAATGTGCCATCTCCGTTATTCCTGCTTAAGGTAAATACCATTTTCCCATCGGCGGAGAAAACACCCCGCCCAGACCAAACATCAAGATCTCCATCATTATCGTAATCCAGCGCCACACCATGATTGTTGCCTGACGAGTAATACGTATCGGAATCAAGTGGACTAATAAACACGTCTGTAACCCAAGACCAGGAGTCTGTTAATGCGGAATAAGAAAAATATCCTCCTGAATGGGTGGAAATTATTTCAGGAAAGCCATTGTTATTCACATCAAAAACCATGTAGCTGGAACCATAATCACCTTCCCGATCCCCATCGCTTAGGTATTCAACACGGCCATCAATAGCATCGACAATTTGCCTAGATAGGGGAGATGTATGAATAAAACCTTTGATGACTAATTCAATATCCCCATCACCCGTAACATCCAACGGAAGGCAGCTAGAACGTGAGTAGTAACAACCGTTTTGCTTGGCAAGATAAAAGGGCTTGTCACCATAAGCACTCAACGGCGACAAGGTATAGCGAGCAGCGGGGCTACCATCCACATCGTGTCCATAATAAGACCACAGGCCTTCCGGGTGGTTATACCAGTTGCCAAACATGTAGCGGGAAGTAATGCGTGGCATTGGAGGCGATGATTGAGAGTAATTATCTGAATTGGGGAGGTAGGTAAAAGTGCCCTCACATGTACCGCTGGTATTATCATGTAGATACATTGCACTATCGTAAGCGTCGGAATGAGCCCCTACAAACAAATCAAAACAACCGTCACCATTTAAATCAGGTAGTCCCGCCCAAAAATGGTTTTGCACATGGGGGGCAAGATCAATAGCAGTAGTTGTAACATTCAAAAAAGAAATACCACCAGTAGGGTCGCCATCTACATCTCCTGCATCACCTGTATCGTCTACATCACCCACGCTGTCACCACCGTTGGTCACGCCCCCGAAATTCGCAGTAAATACCCAGTCGGCATTATTACACCCACCAAGCCTGCCCAAGCCCAAGGTAATGCCGTCCACACAGACAAACAGGCCATCCTGCGTACCAACATCTGAAAACAGCATGTATTGGTCATTGTTCATGCACTGGGTATATTCCGTTGCCTCAGCACCGACACACACCGCGATATAATCATTGGGTGCTACGCTGTCGTAGGTCATCCAACGGCCGACACATTGCCAATGGGGGTCGTTGCCTTCTTTACAATCTGCTGTAGCAATAAATACCGCGACCTCAGCAATAGGCTCTGTCGGTATATCTGGGTTTACAGGGACCTCAGGCATATCGACCACTTCTTCGCCACTGCCCAACGGCCCTACTAAATTTTCCGTAAATACCCAGTCTGCGTTATTACACCCACCAAGCCTGCCCAAGCCCAAGGTAATGCCGTCCACACAGACAAACAGGCCATCCTGCGTGCCAACATCTGAAAACAGCATGTATTGGTCATTGTTCATGCACTGGGTATATTCCGTTGCCTCAGCACCGACGCACACCGCGATATAATCATTGGGTACTACGCTGTCGTAGGTCGTCCAACGGCCGACACATTGCCAATGGGGGTCGCTGCCTTCTTTACAATCTGCTGTGGCAACAAATACCACCACCGGATCAACAGGGGCCATGGGTATATCTGGGCTTGCAGGCACATCGGGAATATCCAGTATGGGCAGTGAATTCTCAGCTATCCCCCCGGAATTATTCTCATCGGCAATCCAGTGCCAAGTTCTAACGGAGTTCGAACGATGCTGCCAATTCCACAAACGAGGAGTGGCTGATATCGTCGCGCAGCTGGCATTGGCCCAACCTTCAATTAGCACTTCTATCCTTGACTGCAGGCGCGCTCTTCGCAATTCATCGGTCTCAAAATAATAACCCGCCGCCAGCGTCAGTACGCTTTGTATATTGTGGCTATCCGTATACCAGGGCCACCACTCACTGTCTGTCCGTTTAGAGGCGTCGGCATGGGCACTGGCAAAATACAATAATTCGCTGTCTTCGTTAGTACTGTTACAACTATGCGCTTTTACCCGGTCGTACTCAGGCAACCTGTCGTACTCTCCCAAGGCCTCATTGTATGAGGAGGTAAAACCATAGAGATCAAGGGCATTGGACATATTCCGCAACATATCCGGTATATCGCTGTTACCCGTTATCCAATAACTTTGCCAAAGAAAATCAACAATATTCTCACTCATCCACGGTGAAAAACCACGGGCATTACTCTCCCCGGTGGGCGCACTGCTGGCGGATACATTACCTTCATGAACATCTATGTTGTGAGTCCAGGCACCACTTTTGGGCGTCCATCCATAATCACTATCCCATTGCTTTTCGGTTTGCTGCATATCTTTCAGCGCATCGATACGCTCAATTAAATGGGACAAAACAGTCGCATTGCCCGTCATTTCAAATACATTGATTTCAGCAAGCCCAACAAGTCCCGCTGCGCGCTCGGTAAAGGCTTTATTTTCACTGTCAAATTCATCGCGCGTCGAGGGTTGGTAGTTACCCAAGTCGGCCTGCAAGGCCATATTGACGATCAATGTTTCATCCCATTGACTGTCGTCTCCCAACAGCGCCCAAGCCAATTTGGCTTGCTGTGGCGCAATATACTTACCATCCGCACAAGCGACTGTATCGTAAGTCCAGCAACCTGAACCACCACTACTGGAAGGTGGCGAACCGTCATTGCGCACATAGGAAAAATAGAACTGCTTGGATAAAAAGGCTTCTTTTAAAAACTCAACACGCCCGGTTGCCAGATAGGATGTGAACATTGCAGTAGCGCGATCAAACAACCAATTTGCCTTACTCGATTTGCTGAAATCAAGCCCTCCTGCCCAATCATCAAACTGGGATAAGCGAAAATCTTCAAAGACAGTTTCCGAACTAGTCGCGATTGCGTAAGGCGAAGTAAGGCCCGAGCGTGCCAAATATTCATTATCATGGAGTGCGAATATCCTGGGGAAGGGTAAATTATTTTTATCTGCACCTGCAGATGCCCAACCCTCACTGTGGGAGCGCTCTACAACTCTTTCCACATCCGACCCTTGATTCGTAATGCGAAGATTGATATTGCCATCACGCATATCAATGTTATCAATTTGTACTGTTATCGAACGAATAGAGTTATCTAACCAGTGGTATATCAACCCAGCTTCAACATAGGCGGGCAACTCAGTCGTGCCAAGCATGACTTTAATCTCACCAACATCAAACACCTGCCCTTTTGCAATAGGCAGACCGAAGGTGATTAGCTCGCTGTTAAGTGGAGAAATTGTCGCGTCAGCCTGTAGGGTGACGTGTGTATCAAGAGCATGTGTTATGGAGGAAATAAAAACTGTTATAAAAAGACAGTATATTGTCAAAAAATTTCGGCAGCGATCCTTCATGAAAAAATCCTTTTAAAACAATCATTAAATAATGCAATACAAAAAATTAAATTATTAAACGCCACAGAGTGAAGCGACCGCCATAGCAAACAACAAAAAATAATGATAGCTGCATACGTCTCACTACGAAAAAATATATTAAAAGATATATTTCATAAACGCGCCGCCAGTTGCAGCAGCGATCCCTGCCGATAATCTTCACAAATGTTAGTACGTTGCGAGGTGGCCGAGCAATACCTGCTGGCACGTCTTACCCCCCGCTCATCCACCAATTGAAATTTGAGGCGGATAAAGGCTGTATAGCAGATAAAAATATTGCGTTAATGAAATACGTCCAACAGAGCATATCGGGGCAGACGCGAAGAATTCCCATCGACTCACGGCACACCTCTAAGTTTCGAACATAGCCCTAGCCATAGAGCTAGAAAGCATTGTCATTTTTAGTATGGATGTCTGGCTATATTATTTGTGGATGTCTGGCTATATTATTTGCTGCAGGTGAATATTTTTGATGGTGTCTGAATCAACCAGCGCTGCTTGCGGTCGAGCAATAGACTAGAAAGCTCAGAGAAAATTCAGAGAAAATTCACTATAAAAAAACACTCCCAGCCTGATCCTATTTTGCGCTTTTTTAAGTCCAAACAATCACGACGAGCAACTAAGATGGGACAATCCACCCACCGCAAAGAATTCAGGCGGTTTCAATCGATAGTATTTATCCTCCACTGCCTTCGACTGCTCTGCAT
>MAAC01017480.1_pt1 | contig 62968 bp, 66 predicted proteins | sample 1115981 | NCBI WGS metagenome assembly MAAC01 (sample SAMN04961126, study PRJNA320927) | seawater metagenome | isolation source: sample BD02T64 sea water enriched with oil for 64 days | place: USA:Gulf of Mexico | collected 2013-07-27 | reverse complement strand
TTCATCATCTGGTAATTCTTTGATAAAGTTTAGTATACTTTGTCCTTTAAATCCTTCCATAACACCCTATTTTAAAGAAATAAGTTGCGGAATTTATCTGACTAACTCAAAAAATATTAATTTCTGAATAAGGCAATACTTTAGTTTATTGTTGCCCCATTATCAATGCCATCAGTATCAGGGTTTACAAAAACTAGTTTTCCATCAGCATCTTCTGTCATTAGGATCATTCCTTCACTATCAACCCCTCTTAAAGCCCTTGGCGCCAAATTTACCAAGACGGTCACTTTTTTGCCAATAATTTCTTCTGCAGTGAAACTTTCTGCAATTCCTGAAACAATTGTTCTAATGTCAATTCCAGTATCAACTTTTAGCACCAATAATTTCTTTGCTTTCGGCATTTTTTTGGCTTCAATAATGGTTCCAACACGCATATCGAGTTTTGTAAAATCATCGAAAGTGCAGGTTTCTTTTTGAGGTGTTACAGTTTTGTTGGCTGCTTCATTCATCTTTTTGCTGGCTTGTAATTTATCTAATTGCGATTGAATTTGTTCGTCTTCTATTTTACTAAAAAGCAACTCGCCTTTTCCAATGGTATGTCCAGTAGGTAAAAAGTTTTCTTTTTCTGAAACAGTTTTCCAGCTAAGGGTTTCAGTTAGTTCTGAATGACCCAACATTTTCTTTAGTTTTTCTGAAGTAAACGGCAAGAAAGGTTCGCTTAAAACGGCCAAAGCCGAAGCAATTTGCAATGCAACATACATTACTGTTTTCGTGCGCTCTTCGTCCGTTTTAATGGTTTTCCAGGGCTCTTCGTCTGCAAGATATTTATTTCCTAAACGAGCCACATTCATCAATTCAGTTTGTGCTTCTCTAAAGCGATATCGCTCAATAGAACTTGCTATTACATCAGGATACGCTTTTAACTCATTTAGTGTTGCGGTATCTACTTCAGAAAAACTAGAAGCCTCAGGAACTGCACCATCATAATATTTATGAGTTAAAACGATCACGCGGTTGATGAAATTTCCGAAGATAGCTACCAATTCATTGTTGTTGCGAGCTTGAAAGTCACTCCAAGTGAAGTCATTATCTTTTGTTTCTGGCGCATTTGCAGTTAGAACATAACGTAGTACATCTTGCTGATTTGGAAAATCTTCCAAATACTCATGCAGCCAAACCGCCCAGTTTTTACTAGTCGATATTTTATTCCCTTCTAGATTTAAAAATTCATTTGCAGGGACATTAGTAGGAAGGATATAGTTTCCTTCTGCTTTTAGCATACTCGGAAAAATGATACAGTGAAAAACGATATTATCTTTTCCAATAAAGTGCAAGAGTTTGCTCTCCTCGTCTTTCCAATAAGGTTCCCAATCTTTCCCTGTTTGTTCTGCCCATTCTTTGGTGGCAGAGATATATCCAATAGGCGCATCGAACCAAACATAGAGTACTTTTCCGTCTGCTCCATCTACGGGGACCGGAATTCCCCAGTCCAAATCTCGTGTAACTGCTCTTGGTCTAAGTCCGTCGTCAATCCACGACTTACACTGCCCGTAAACATTGGCTTTCCAATCTTTTTTATGTCCGTCAACAATCCATTCTTTTAACCAAGGCTCGTATAGATCTAGTGGTAAAAACCAGTGTTTTGTCTTTTTTAAACTGGGAACAGCTCCTGTAATGGCGCTTTTTGGGTTGATTAAGTCTGTAGCATTATGAGAGGTACCACAATTTTCACATTGGTCGCCATAACTTTCTTCGTTCCCACATTTTGGACAGGTTCCCACAACAAAACGATCGGCTAGAAATTGATTTGCTTCAGCATCGTAGAGTTGCTCAGTTACCTCTTCTATAAACTTTCCGTCATTGTATAGTTTGGTGAAGAATTCAGAGGCAGTGTCGTGATGTACTTTTGCCGAGGTACGTGAGTAGTTATCGAAGGTTATTCCGAAGTCGGAAAACGACTGCTTAATAATCTCGTGATATTTATCGACTACTTGCTTAGGTGTGATCCCTTCTTTCTTTGCTTTCAGCGTAATTGGAACACCGTGTTCATCACTTCCACAAACAAAGGCCACGTCTTTTTCCTGCAGTCTTTGAAAACGTGCATAAATATCGGCAGGAACATAGACCCCCGCTAAATGTCCAATATGCACAGGTCCATTTGTATATGGAAGAGCGGCTGTAATCGTATATCTTTTCGGGTCTTGACTCATAGTTCAAATTGAAAGGACAAAAATAGGAATTTTATCTTCGGAAAAAGATAGTTTTTTAGGGTGTTAATTTATTGAACGAAGTATACTTCTTCTGAAATTGACTAAAACAAAAAGCCTCCCAACAGGAGGCTTTTCAGTTTTATAAAACCAATTTATTTTATCAAAATAGACTTACTGTAAAACTCCCCTCCCGATGCAATACGATACACATATTGACCATAGGCAAGTCGAGATTTAATTCTTTCTCTAACATCTATTTTATGTTTGCCCATGAATAAAACCTCGTTGACAAGTGTTCCTATTTCTCGACCCATAATATCGTACAATTTAATATCTACATGGCCGGTATAAGGCATATTGATCTTAATATAAGTTCGATTGTTTTGATACACTGGAACATGTGCGAAACGAGTCGTGTTGCTAAAATCAGTATTGGACAAAACTTCACAGCTAAGACCTAAATCGAGACTATTAAACGTTTGGTTTAAGAGGATGAGGTCTACGACTGAGGGATCTAGACAGAACCAATCTGTTAATACAGTTGAATAAATGTCTCTAAAATCGGAAGTAGGAATTAGGTTATCGTCATTGTCCCATTGCGTTAAATCTGGGTGGTCACCTACAAAACCACTTCCTTGCAATCCAGAGCCAAATAAAAGTACTGGAGAAGCAGCACCGTGATCGGTTCCATTGGAACCATTTTCGTAAGGTCTACGGCCAAATTCAGAAATTGTCATGGTAAGTACCTTATCGTCCATACCTGTAGTTCCTAAATCGGTATAAAAGTTTTTAATGGATTTTGAAAGATCCTCCATCAAGGTTCTGTGGTCTTCTATTTGATTTGCGTGTGTATCAAAACCATTAAGCGTAACCATATATACTTTAGTTCCCAGCCCACCTTTAATCATTCTTGCAACAATTGCCAATTGATTTGATAACTCGGCATCTTCATAAGGGGCATCATTGGTTGAAGATAAATAGGCATCGTGCAATACTTGGGAATAGATAAAGGTTGTGTTAGCCGTAGATCGCATAAAGAGTAACTTGTCGCCATAAACACAATCTGGAACATCGAGAACGTCATGCAAGGTGCCATTTTCTGCTACGGCTGCGAGTTGATCGGGATTTGCTACAGCGAAGGAATAATTATTATTATTTCCTTCAAATACTAGGTTGCCAATACTTCCAATTTGAATTGCAGGAGGGTCCTCGGGAGGATTTACCAGATAGTCTGGGTATAAATCTTCAAAATAGCGCCCCCACCATCCCGTAGGTTCGGAATTAACCTCATCTGTGGATGCCCAAATTTCGGAAGAACGAAAATGCGATAAGTTTTGTTCGGGATAGCCCACTCCATGAACGACCTTCATTTGTCCATCTCCCCACATAGATTCCAGACTATTCATAAAATTTGGAATGGCAAAATTAGTATCTAAGTTCAATAAGTCGTTTTGATCATAACGTATAGTTGGCCTTAAATTGGCGTAAGTTGCATAATCATAAACAGGAACAATGGTGTTTAGGCCATCATTACCACCCTTTAATCTTACAATGACAAGAATATTATCATTATTAACTTCAGAAAGGGCCACTGAAAGTGGAGAAGGTTTGGTTGCTGTTATGGCTGCATGGCCAAGGGTCATGCTACCGGCACCCACCAATCCTAATGCCTGTATAAATGAGCGTCGATTCCAAGTTGAGTGTTCTTGGTCGTGAATATGTTTTTCGCCTTTTGACGTCTCTTGTTTTGGTATATGATGATTTTTACACATAGGGCTGGCTATTTAAGTTGGAATTCGGGAATTGTTGCAACATGTTTTAAAAGTAAAAAAACTTGATAAGGAGCAGAGGGCCAATTTAGATTCCATAAACCATTGTCATAATAGTTTTGTGGCACTTCCCATTTAAAGATATCCGTAGCGATATCGTAGTCTGTTATGCTGTGCAATTGCTTCGACATCAATCTATCGATAACTACTTGGGTGATGTAATAAGGATCAATACTGTCATTAGAAAGATCTCTTGCAAAATCTACTAAAGTTCCTTCTAGCCCATTGTCGAACAGAAAACCTAAATACAATTCAACAAGTTGCCATCGACCTGTAAGTGTTGATGCATTAATCCAAGTTTCGTCTCTTTGCCATCCAGAAACATCTAAGGGGTCATACATTTCTTGACCCATTAGACCAGCATAGTAAATGAAAGCTTCCATTAGGTTATCATCATAATAGAAGCCAGTTTCTGTAAGATAATTGAAGATAAAGTCATAAGGACTTTTAATTGTAACTCCTAATGCTCGCTCATCAAAAAAATGTTCACTTTTAAAGAGTTGCTTTAGCATTGGTACAAGCTCGAAATCATTGGCAATAAGGGTGTTTGCTAACGGTAATATTATATCTTGCTCGATAGCTGTATCTACTTCAGGACTTACGAAAAAGCGGTAGATTTTTTCACAGATATAGAAGGCAATCTCATTGGACCTTTCTTGAAAAAGAACATCTATTACGTCATCATAGCCCCAGAAGCCCGTTTGGCCAAAAATGGTCTTTTCACCGTTATCAAAAGTACTAGGATCAAAGAAAACAACATCACCATAATCATTCCAATGATTATACCCTGTTAAGGCCCGAGCAGTTTCTAATATATCCTCTTGCGTATAGCCATTACCTTCACCTAATGTAAATAATTCAAACAATTCGCGGGCATAATTTTCATTGGGATTAAGGCTTGTATTTTCAAAGCCATTAAGATATAGAAGCATTGCGGAGTTAGTTCCTATCGTTCTCGTAAATTCTCTAAAATTTCCTAGTGAAGAAGTTTGTATGGCACTATAATATTGGTACATATAGGAACAATGGCCGTACACTTCTACCTCGGTCACAAAATGATTCATCCAGAAAAAAGCCATTCTTCCTCTAAAATTATCACTTATAATGTCATTTCCAGTTTGAATTCGCCAATCATGTTTATACTGATTATTCTCAATTGCGTAATCCGTAAAATCGTTATACGACCAGTATCCCCAGGGTGGAGCGGGTGTAGGGGGTAGGTTAGCGGCAGTGTCTAACAAGTTATCAACAAAGTCTCCTGGAGTCATTGCCAGTGCTGCATCTATGTCATTTTGTGATGCACCAAACCCAAGTCTGCGAAAGACGTGATTTACTTTGGAAGTATCCCAGAGATTTTGAGAAGTAGGTTCATAAGGTTGTATCGTAGAAGTATTGCAAGAAGGGTTGGCAACTAGTTCCATAGGCGATGGTTTTTAGAGTTGAGACTATTAAAAATAGTGAATAATAGCAACTTACATAATATTTGACTTAATTTTAGCTAAAAAGTTTAATATTTATTTTTTGGACGTGTAAATTTAACAAATGGTTACACCATCTTTTTTGAAAATTGGAGATACCGTTGGGATTGTCTCTACGGCCCGTAAAATTACTAGCCTTGAACTTCAACCCTTTTTAAGTTTATTAGAGAGGTGGGGTTTGAATTATGTACAAGGAAAAACGATTAATGCTCAGGATTGTCAGTTTGCTGGGGATGATTCGTTGCGGGCGAATGATTTTCAGGAAATGATGGATGATTCTGAAATTAAGGCGATCTGGTGTGCCAGGGGTGGGTACGGAACAGTTCGAATTATCGATAGGCTGGATTTCTCAACTTTCAGAAAAAAGCCCAAGTGGATCATTGGTTATAGCGATGTCACAGCTTTACATTCTCATATACATCAATTCAGAATAGAGACGCTACATGCCAATATGGCAATTGAAATGGATACGAAAACCTCTGCTACTCGAGATACAATTAAGGAAGCGCTCTTTGGAAATAATTACGAAATTAGAATTTCTTCCAAAGGAAATGAACTAAACAAAAAAGGAAAGGCCAAAGCACCGCTAGTGGGAGGTAATTTGTCACTTTTATATTCCCTCATAGGGAGTCCTTCGGAACTAAAAACAGATGGAAAAATTCTTTTTATTGAAGATCTGGATGAAATGCTATACCATGTAGATAGGATGGTGCAAAATTTAAAGAGGAACGGACTTCTAAAGAATATCGTTGGATTGGTGGTAGGAGGAATGAGCGACATGCGGGATAATACAATTCCATATGGGAAAAGTGCTATGGAAATTGTTTTGGAAGCAGTTTCGGAGTACGACTATCCAGTATGTTTTAATTTCCCAGCTGGCCATATACAAGATAATCGAGCACTTATAATGGGAAGAACTATATTTATGGAGGTTATGAGTAGTGAGGTAACTTTGAGGTTTTAACAGATTAATATGGCATATCACAACGAACTAGGTAAAATGGGGGAACAGCTTGCGGCGGATTATCTTTCCCGTAATGGATATACTATTTTAGAGCGGAATTTTATTTTCGATAAGGCAGAAATTGATATTATTGCACAAAAGGAGAAACGAGTTGTTGTGGTTGAGGTGAAAACACGTAACAGTACTGTTTTTGGAGACCCTAAGGATTTTGTGACCAAGGGTAAAATAAAGTTACTAGTGAAAGCAGCAAATGAGTATCTTATTTCAAACAGTCTGGAACTAGAGGTGCGCTTTGATATTATAGCCGTGTTAAAGAACAAAACAGTCGAAAAAGTAGAGCATTTTGAGAATGCATTTTATCATTTTTAATTGATTACAGGTCTTTTTGTACCCAAAAAGACGAAATTCAAACACTTCAGGCCTACATTTGAAATAAAAAATAATGCTTAATTCTTTTCAACTAATAGACATTATTATAGTCATAGGAATTTGTCAAGGAATTTTTCTTTCACTTACGCTTCAACGCATTTCCAACAACAACCGAAGCACCAATATGATTTTATCATCTCTATTACTACTGGCAACGGTTATGCTAATTGGACGTTTTGTATATTTTCGATTTCTGAACGCCTGGGTTTTTCAATGGAGTTTGTTGGCGGATTCTGTTGTTTTTCTTTTCGGACCTCTATTTTATATCTACATTAGAAGATTACTTTTTAAGGGAAATGCTTCTTATCGTCTCCCATTAGTTCATTTTATCCCATTTGTGGGAATGATAGGAATAGCTGTATGTTATATTGTTTTTTATTCACCAGAGGCATATTATCAATTATTAGTGATAGGTGATTTAACACTTGTATTTGAAGTTCTAACAATACTTATGATCGCCTTTAATATCATATATCTAATTAAATCCTTTGAATTATTGAAAAGATATAAAACGAATGAAAAAGACACTTTTTCTTTTAACCGGACACCGCTTACTTATCTTTATTTTTTCTCCATTGCCTTTACCATATGTTTGATTGCTTGGCTTTTCAGTTTTATTAACGCAACTTTTTTGGACAAATACTTGACCTTTGTTAATTATGAAAGTATTTGGGTGGTTATCCCTATTTTTATTTATGTAATCGGATATTTTAGTCTAAAACAACCCGAACTTTTTAGAATGCCGTTAGAGCCTAAAATACTCCACAAGAAGGATAGGCTGACACAATTTGATACTGAATTGTTAACGGAGAAACTGAATAGTTTAATGGTAAACGAAAAAGTGTTTTTATAAAGCAATTTAACTCTAAAAGATGTAGCCGAAAGGCTTAAAACATCTACCAATAATATTTCTTGGTTACTTAATGCCGTTTATAAAACAACATTCTACGATTTTATTAATAGCTATCGTATAAAAGAATTTGTTTCTAAAATTGAAAAGAATGAACATCTTCAACATACCTTTCTCGCAATCTCAATGGATGTAGGTTTTAATTCAAAATCCACCTTCAACAAAGCTTTCAAGTTAACGATGAAGGAAACACCGAGTAGTTTTATAAAGAACTATCGGGCCGCTTAAGTTTTACGGTTCGTTGTATCCAAACGGTCGATATCAATAATCTTTGAAGTTATTTTTGATAAAAACTTCAGAATTATGAAAAAGATTACACTTTTCCTCTGTGCAGGACTTTTAATAAAAGTAATGGCATTCTCTCAAACAGTCACAACCTTTACCGCTGGGACACCAGATGATGCTATCGTTTTGGGCGGCAATGGAAATATCTATTGTTCCAATTATGTAGGAGATACGGTTTTCAAGTTTACCCCAACAGGGGATGTAAGCTCGTTTGTTACTGGATTAATTATCCAACAAGCCTGATGGATTATAGTCGAAGAAAAAATTTAAATCATTGGATTTTGGAAAAATAATGGCGTGAATTTATATGAATACAGTAACAAAACGGAATGTATCTCTAAACTTTATTCGTAGGAGCGTACAAGGTGATAAGGAAAATGGTTGTGACGTGATCTTCAAAGTTCTCTAACTTAGAGTGTTTACTTATCGACAGTTTTCAAAGAAAGAACTTCCATCAACTTTTCAAGGTCCTCCGGTTTAGCGACAATTTTTTTATTCTCATCTAGAACAAAATAAGTGGGCGTAGAATCTATTCCATAAGCATCACCAATTTTATTTTCCCATTTTCCAAGACCAAGTACATTAATAAATTCAGGAAAGTCATAAATGGTATTTTGCCAGTCATAAGGTTCATCTTCTAGTCCAACTGTAATCACCTTAACCAACCCTTTTTCAAGTGCTTTTACCTTACTGTGAATTTGGGGCACTTCTTTTAAACAATGAGAACATTGGCTGCTCCAAAAGACAATAACATATCTTTGAGCGATATCAACTTTGTGCAAGGAGTTTTTAATAGTTTTACCCTCAACATCTTCTTCCCAAGAAAAATCTGGTGCCTTTTCGCCCAAAGACAACCTCTTAAATAATACAAGTTTTTCAACCAATTCAAGATCCATAACTCTCGTACTCACAGGGATTAAATATTTTTCGGCTATATAATTCGCCGTTCCCACCCGATTGATATCGACAAACTTTTGCCATAAATGGTGCAACAATACCTTTTGATATTGTGTATCACTATTTTGTATAAGTTCATTAACTGTGTTAATATTTTTTTCGTAAGCATCAGGCACATTTTCATCCTTGCCTACAAAACCTTTAATGTAGTTGAACGTATACTCGAACAAAAAGTTCGACGTTTGAAGTATTGGATTATTAAAATCTACATTTTCAAAATATGTAGCTTTTGTATTTTTTACATAGTTAGTAAGGTCTTCAGCCTCACTAGGAATATATGCCTTGTTTGCCTTAATAAAGTTTGAGGCAATAGTTCCTTCGGCTTCATTTTCAAACACATTCTGTAGTTCTCCCAGTGTTTTGAATAAACCTTCCACTTCTTCATAACCTTTTCGGTATTTGCTTCCAATTTCACTTCGAACCTTATACACCTCTTCTTCATAGGCGGCTAAGAGCTGGTTCTCTTTTGAAATTGTAAAAACCACACCGTGGGTGTCACTAAACGTAAGTTCGATGTCTTCCTCTCCATTATAGATAACATCAAAGTTATAGGTCTCGGGCGGGAGTGCATATACAATTCGATACATTCCTTTTGTGACTGTTGAATCTAGTTTTAACGTAAAGTTTCCTTCTTCATCAACCCTAGTATCGGCAGTATAAAAAGTGTTAGTAGGCGAAATTCTGTATAAAAGAACCCATTTATAGTCCTCGGCAGGAGTAAAAGTTCCTTTGATGGTGTGTTGTGCGACTGCCAGAAGCGGAAACAAACAAACTGTAAAAAGTAGTTTTCTGATCATAGGTTATAAATATAATAAATGCGATTCACCTAGGGCATTAAACAAGAATCAGACCAGAAAATCATCCAATGCCTTTAGAGCACTATCCACAGAGGTTATTTTATCGAAAGTAATAATTAGACGTAACCCATTTCTCGTTTGTTTCTCTTTCATTTTTACAGCCCCTGGATTATCCTGAACGTATTGAAGCACCTTTGTAAATGAGGCACTTTGATAAAAGGCACTTTGTTGGTCTGCCACAAAATAGCCAACGAGTTTTCCTTGTTTCATCAAAACACGTTCAAGACCCATAGTTATTGCAATTCGCTTAATACGAACACTATTTAATAAGTCTTCTACCTGCTTCGGAATTTCCCCAAAACGATCTATAAGCTCTGTTTCGAATGTTCGGAGCTGCTCTTCATTCTCCAAATCGCTTAGTTTGTTGTATAGGTTGAGTCTTTCAGTAATATTATTGACATAATCATCTGGGAAAAGCAATTCGAAATCCGTGTCAATAACGGTTTCTTTTACAAAGCTCTTTTTTTCGTGTTCGGTTCCCACATAAAGATCTTTAAATTCTTTTTCTTTTAGTTCATCAATGGCTTCTGCCAAAATTTTCTGATAGGTTTCGAACCCAATTTCATTAATAAATCCACTCTGTTCTCCACCCAACAAATCACCAGCCCCACGAATCTCAAGATCTTTCATCGCAATATTTAAACCACTTCCTAACTCACTAAATTGCTCCAAAGCGGTGATTCGTTTTCTGGCATCATCTGTCATAGCAGAGTAGGGAGGCGTAATAAAATAGCAAAAGGCTTTTTTATTACTTCTTCCAACGCGCCCTCGCATTTGATGTAGGTCTGACAAGCCAAAGTTGTTTGCATTATTTATGAAAATCGTATTCGCGTTAGGAACGTCCAACCCACTTTCAATGATAGTAGTGGAGACCAGCACATCAAATTCATTATTCATAAAGGCGAGCATTAACTGTTCGAGTTTTTTCCCGTCCATTTGCCCATGACCAATTCCAATTTTTGCGTCAGGAACTAGGCGCTGGATCATCCCAGCGACCTCTTTAATGTTTTCAATTCTGTTATGAACAAAGAAAATTTGCCCACCACGGGAAATCTCATAGCGTACAGCATCTCTAACGGTTTCTTCTGAAAAACGAATAACATTCGTTTCGATAGGATATCTGTTTGGGGGAGGTGTGGTAATTACCGAAAGATCTCGCGCTGCCATTAAACTAAACTGAAGCGTACGCGGGATAGGCGTAGCCGTAAGTGTAAGCGTGTCAACGTTTTCTTTAATCGTTTTAAGTTTGTCTTTAACGGCAACTCCAAATTTCTGTTCTTCATCTATAATTAATAATCCAAGGTCTTTAAACTCAATCGATTTATTCACCAATTGATGCGTCCCAATTACGATATCGAGTTTACCTTCCTTTAGACCTTCGAGAACATTCCTCCGCTCTTTTGTACTACGAAAACGGTTGAGGTAATCAACATTCACTGGCATTTCTGCAAGTCTTTCAGAAAAAGTTTTAAAATGCTGAAAGGCCAAAATAGTGGTTGGCACCAGTATTGCAACTTGTTTTCCATTATCTACGGCTTTAAAAGCAGCGCGAATTGCAACTTCGGTTTTTCCGAAGCCAACATCACCACACACCAATCGATCCATAGGCAATTCACTTTCCATATCTCTCTTTACATCAGCGGTAGAGGTGATTTGATCTGGTGTATCCTCATAAATAAAAGAAGACTCAAGTTCTAATTGCAAATACGAATCTGGATCAAAGGCAAAACCTTTTTGAAGTCGACGTTTGGCATACAACTCTATTAGATTAAAGGCAATTTGTTTTACGCGTGTTTTGGTTTTTTGTTTTAGATTTTTCCAGGCGGCGCTACCCAATTTATATATTTTAGGTGCAGAACCATCTTTTCCATTGTATTTAGAAATCTTGTGAAGCGAATGAATGCTGAGATATAATATATCGCGCTCCCCATAGATTAATTTGATAGCTTCCTGTTTTTTCCCTTCAACATCGATTTTTTGCAAACCACCAAACTTTCCAATTCCATGATCTATATGGGTTACATAGTCACCTACTTCTAAGTTTGTAAGTTCTTTTAGCGTAATTGCTTGCTTTTTGGCGTAACCATTTTTAAGTTGAAACTTATGATAACGCTCAAAGATTTGATGATCGGTATAGCAAACCGTTCGGTTTTCATAGTCTATAAAACCTTGATGCAAAGGAAAAACGACCGTTTCATATTGAACTACCTTTTGGTCTGCGTCTTCAAATATATCGTGAAAGCGCTTCGCTTGTTGTTCACTACTGCAGAAGAGGTAGTTTTTATATCCATCTGCATCATTGGTGTTGAGGTTTTCAATTAATAAGTTGAATTGCTTATTAAAAGAAGGTTGCGGTTGCGTTTTAAAGGAAACTGAAGCCTTCTCGGATGAATTGGTGATTGTCACCGATGTAAATTCTGATAATTGTTTCTGAAGGAGTGCAGCGTTACAAAACAACGCTGTTGGTTCATTCATTTTTACGCCTCCTTTAGTTTCATTGAACGCATCTGTGGCTTTCTGAAAAAGTTTATCTATGCTACTGCTAATGAGCTCTTGATTTTTGAGAAAAATAATTGTTTTTGAGGCAATATATTTTAGAAAACTCTCTCGTTTCTCCTCCATCATTTTGTTCTCCACATTGGGAATGATTGAGATTTTTTTTAATTGTTCTAAAGACAATTGAGTCTCAACATCGAAGGTGCGAATACTGTCCACATCATCACCAAAAAACTCGATACGGTAGGGTTCATCGTTGCTAAAAGAAAACACATCTAGAATTCCTCCTCGGACAGAAAATTCACCAGGTTCAGTTACAAAATCTGTACGTTTGAATCGATACTCGAATAGGATTTCGTTAACAAAATCAATAGAAAGATTATCATTGATCGAAACCTTTAAGGTATTGCGTTCAAGTTCTTTTCGGGTAACCACTTTTTCAAATAAAGCTTCTGGATAGGTGACAATTAACGCTGGTTTTTTTCGAGAATTAATACGGTTTAATACTTCAGACCTCAGAAGTACGTTTGCGTTGTCTGTTTCTTCAATTTGATAGGGCCTGCGGTAACTTCCAGGATAAAACAGAACGTTTTGATCTCCCAACAAATTTTCTAAATCATTAAGATGATAGGCAGCCTCTTCCTTATCGTTAAATATTAATAAAAAGGGAAGTTCTAAAGCTTTAAAAGTGTTAGCCACCACAAGGGATACAGAAGATCCAACAAGACCGGATACAGCGATGTTTTGTTGAGAATTGGCAATAGCTTCCCCTAGTTTTCGTGCTGACGAAGACTGTGCAAAAAGCGAAGTAACTAGGGCTTTGCTCATAAAGGCGCAAAGATAGCATAGTCACTATTTAAATAAAACAAGAAAAGAGTTTTTCTAAATCAGCTTTTGAGTTATAAACATTTGGTGCCACTCTAATTACTTCCCCACGATAGGAAACATATACATTTTTGTTAGATAGCTTCTTTTTCAACTTTTCCAAAGATGATTCCCTTGGTAGATAAATACCGAAAAGGTGCTTTGCTCTATACTCAGAATCTTCTATAAAGTACCCTAGCTCTTGGAGTCTATTCAATACATCTTGAGTTATGTTTTGACAATACCTTTGGATGCGATTTGGACTCCATTCAGTTAATTGCCTAATGGCTTCAGAAAGCATTGGAGTCAATATAAAATGACTCGATTCCCCCATATCAAATCGAGCTGCCTTTGGTTTGAAATTTTCATTGTAATTCACGAGATTGGCAAAATTCTCACTTCCTTCGTGATTCATCCAGTTGTTTTCAATAGGGAGACCCTCGTGAAATCTTTTACCAAAATAAGCTACCCCAAGGCCATAGGCTCCCATAAGCCATCTGTAACCCGCACATATAAGAGCGTCAGGCTGAATTTAGCCACAGAAAACAGCAACGCACCCACACTTTTGGGTGCCATCGATGATAAGGTATGCGCTTACATCATTGGTGCGCTGGCATATCGCCATTAGATTGAAAAGTGTTCCATCTGTCCAATGAACATTTGGAATAGAGACAACTTTAGTTTTTGGAGTGATGGCTTCAAGGAGTTGCTCATTCCATTTTTTACCTCTTCCCAATTCAAGCGGGGGAGCAGAAATGGTTTTTAGTACAACACCCTTTTCTTTTTTAAGCTGTTTCCAAGTATAGAAATTACTTGGAAACTGTTCTTCAAGTAAAATAATTTCATCTCCCTTCTCAAAAGGTATGTTTTTTGCCACTATGGCAACTCCATAAGAAACAGATGAAATAATAGCAATGCTTTCTGGATTCGGTGCTTCAATGAATTTTGCGAAGCGCTCTTTCAAGAGTTTTTATCTGTAAAAAGTGTGCGTTTTCGATGAGGAAAGGGTTGTTCTTTTTTTGAAGGTTTTCAATGCCAATGCGCTCTACAGATTTCAATTGAGCAGACATACTAGCGCAATTTAAATAGGTTACTTCTTCGGAAAGGCTAAAAAGATATTCTTGATTTTCTAACATGCTTTAAAGTTAGCATTTTGTGTTAGATTTTTAAAGAAGCTAGAAAAGTTTTGTTCCAAGCTTTTTTTCCGAAGCAATAACATAGAAAATGTGAATTACAAATTTTATATTTGCAGAATAATATTGAACTATGTCATTTACAGATCTATTTGAAAGCGGAGAACACAAAAGAAACTTAGGACACTTTGCCTCTATTACTAGTATTGCTGCCGTTAATGGTGCAATTAACCCTGATGAAGAGAAAATGTTGAGACGTTTTGCCAGAAAATTGGACATTGACGAATCTGAATATAACGAGGTACTAAAGAACCCTACAAAATATCCTATTAATCCACCAAACTCTGCCGATAAGCGTTTAGAGCGAATGCATGATTTGTTTGAAATGATTTTCGCAGATCATGAAATCGACGAAGATGAACACCATCTAGTTGAGAGGTATGCAATAGGCCTGGGGTATACAGAACAATTAGCAACGAAACTTATTAAGCGTTCTATTGATATTTATAATGGTGGATTGGATTTGGAAGACTACAGATATCTTTTAAATAAAAAATAGACCTAGCGCTTAAGGACTTTGTTAATTTTTGAAAAAAGCTCCTTTTTTGTATAGGGCTTTGCAAGGAATTCTGAGGCCCCAGCATCGAAGATAGCTTCTTGCTCTTTTCTCAAACTACTTCCACTTACTACCAAGATAGGTACTGTTGAAATAGAAACTTCGGCATTATTTCTTATATGACTCAGAACTTGATATCCATCCATATCTGGAAGTTGCATCTTAAGTAAGACAAGGTCGTATTTTCTCTTTTCTAATAGTTGAAGCGTTTGCATCCCGTCTCTCGCGATTTCAATAAAATAACCGCTATCATTATCGAGGAAGGTTTTCATCATTAACATTTGCATGATTTCCTCGTTTTCAAGAACCAATATTCGCTTACTAATCACAATTCCTGAACCTTTTGGAATCACTTTTTTCTTAGGCTCTTTTTTTTCTCGCTCCATAAAAGGTAACATTACCTCAAAGGTGGTGCCTTTTTCCAAAACGCTTTCAACTTTAACCGTACCGTTTAGAAGTGTAACAAGTTCTTTTACAATTTTAAGCCCTAAGCCTTCACCAATAGGCTTAATTTCATCAAACTCAAGTTGTCGGTATGAATCGAAAACCTGATCGAGCTCGTTTTTTGAAATACCTTTTCCAGTATCTGAAACTTTGAATAATAATTGGGTTGGTTTCTCTGAGGTTCCTTCTTCTTTGACGCGAACCTCAACTGAAACACTTCCTTCTTTAGTGTTTTTATGCGCGTTGTCAACCAGGTTAAATAATATTTGATTTAGTCTAGTAGGATCACCCATAAGTCTAAATTCAACAGCTTTGTCCATACTGCATCCAAAACCGATATTACTTTTCTCGTATTTTAACTGAAAGTGTTTTTCTAAGTTCGTTAAGACTTGAGACAAACTAAAAGGAATGTTTTTAATTTTGGCTATTCCTTTTTCTATTTTTGATATGTCTACCAAGTCATCCAGTAAAACTTTTAAATGTTTCCCTGTCTTGCTAATAACATTTAATATTTCTTTTTGTTCGTAGCTTAATTTAGAGTCCTCTAAAATCTCCAGAAAGCCAAGGACATTGTTAAGTGGATTTCTTATTTCGTGATTGAGATGCGCTAAGAATTTATTTTTAAGGTCCTCTTTTGCTAGTAAGATATCGTTTTCAAAAATGAGTCTATTCTTTAAAATAGACGCTTCATTTCTTTCCTGAACCATAGGGTGAGAGTTCGCATAATGATCGGTAAAATCGAATATTGAAATAAAGATTTTGCCGTCTTTGTCAATTATATCAATATCTGCAACAATATGTTTTGCGCCTATTTCAAGACTTACACATGGAAAATGAATGGCTTCTGAAGCATCCGTAAAAAGGGGTTCTATTCCTTCAAAAAACGGATGAAGTTCGGCAACAAATTTATTTTTAGAGGCAACAAAGAGATTGTCTTCACTTTCTAAAATTTTACCACCTTTATCGATTTGAATGATTTGAACCTTTGATGTATACAGGGTGTTTTTAAACGTTTGAATCGTCATACTTATGAAGTTATGAACTCGGAGATTTTTAGAAAAACATGCTCTACATTTTCACCATTTTTTGCGCTGGTAAAATCACATTTCGCGAATTTTTCTGAATCAAAGAATTCTCTGTCATTTTCAGAAACAATCAAATCAGATTTGTTTCCTATTCGGCATACAGGTGTTGCGGGGTAGCTTTCTTCTAGAAATTCCATTTCTTTTTCCAAACTTTCAAATGTTTCAGGACGAGTAACATCAAAAACATAAAGGAATCCATGAGAGCCAGCCAAATAAGATTTTCTGGCTTTGGATATTGAAGTACTACCCTCGATATCCCAAATAATTAGAGTTACTTTTTTACCGAGAATCTCAACATCCTTTTTCTTAACGTGCACGCCAAGCGTTACAAGATAGTTTTCACTAAAGACGCTATCAACAAACTGTCTTACAAGACTCGTTTTGCCTACACCAAAATGACCTAAGAGTACTATTTTTTTAGACAGGGACATTTTACAAGTATAATGAATTTAATCCAAATATATTCCAAGATTTTCTTTTATTTGCACAGCCTTAATGTGCATGTTTCCAACGGATTTTTCGATTTTATTAATGAGTAGAATCTGTTCTGAAGAAACATTAGACTTCTTAAGTGCTTCAAGATTCAAAACAACTTCTTCTAGTTCTTGAATTATTTTATCGTCTATACGCTCCTTTATATAATCAGCATAGGCTTTTTTTCGTCTGAGTGCTTCGTTTTAAGCTCGTGAGCTTGCTCGTTGAGCATAGCTGTCTTCTTTTCTTGTGCGGCATCATGAAGGTGCTCGTAATGTTTGGAATAATCGAATAGTAAAATTGCTAAAGAGTCCCATTTCTTTTTTAATGGTAATATCGTAAATAACTTCTTCTCCATAAATATCTAACTGCACACAAGGGAAAGCCAAATCTGTTTCATTTCCACTTTTAAGCTCGTCCTTGAGGCTTTCAAAAAATGGATGTATTTGAAAAAGATTGTCTCCATTTTCTAAACTGAAAATGGTGTTACTGCTTTGTGTGATAACACCTTCTAAGGTAGTTAGTATTTCTTGTACTTTATTAGAGAAAAAAAGTGCTGTTTCCGTTATTCATAATGAACTAATATTTAACGCAATATCATTGAAAAGTTGGTTAACACCATCACCAGTTTTGGCACTAACAAAGCTGTGAACATTTATGTTCTTACTTTTCAGATGTTTTTCGATTGTCGTTGAATCCTTTTCATCACATTTGTTTCCAATGATTTTTAAAGTAATGTTGGGGTACTTTTTTGTAATGAAGTCTATTTCCTCATCCAGACTGGCATCTGTAACGGATCTTGTAACATCAAAAACATAAATAAAGCCATTAGATCCAAGTAAATAAGAACTTCGTGTTTTAGAAACTGATGAAAAACCTTCGAGATCCCAAATAATCATGGAAAGACTGTTTCCGGAAAAAAGGGTAAGTTCCTTCTTTTTTATTTGTACTCCAAGTGGGTTTTATAATCTTGTAAAAACTCATCAGTCATAAATCGACGAACAAGGGACGTTTTTCCCACACCAAACGGCCCTAAAAGCACTATTTTTTTATGTTTTCCATCTAAAAGAATTCTTTTAAAATGTCGTTGACTTCTTCTGGTTCCAGAAAAGAAATTTTAGGGGAGAGACGTTCAGATAATTTAAGCAACTTGTCTTCAAGCTTACTTTCAAAGCTACGCGTATATGTTCCAGAAACAACCACCGCCGCATAATAGGTATGAAAGTTCTGTATTTGAATTGTATATAATTCGTACTCGATAGCCTCTAAGTTTTGGCTTCCTCCTTCAAAGGCATCCTCAACAAAACTCTTAATGGCTGTGAGCATTCCAGAAATCATATCCTTATCCACAGTTGAAGTATTACTAAGGTTGCCTAGCAAAATTCCAGAACCTTTTTGAATAATAAAAACTTCATTCACTACTGGAGCGTCCAGTTCACTCAATATAAGATCGCTCTCTTTAACACCAGTGGCCTTGGCTCTAAATTTACGTTTTAAGGAGGCGAATGAGAAAGTATCATTTATCTTCTTATTCATATTTTCTGAAAGGAGCCTTATTTCATTTTGGATATAGCGCTTAATCATCTTACCTATAATGGGGTAGAGAGCTTCCACAACTTCATCTTTCGAGTTTGCAACTTGTTTTCGTAAGGTTTTAGTTATAGTGGGACCTAGTGTAGTAGGAATTTTTGTAACAAACTCTTCCAATCGTTCTTCTATTATGGGATCGATTTTTTTTGAAAGTTTTTCTCTCTTTTCTAGTGTTTCAGTAATGGCTTCAATACGCTGGTGTATGGCATTGGCAATCTCTCTGTCGTCTATCAACAGAATGTCTCTAAGAAGTTGTAATTTATCTTCTTCCACCATAAACTAATTAAAATAATACCTACGAACTTATTTTTTCGCCAAGATTAATTAGAAGCTTACCCAATTCACGACGATCGACTTTCTTTTCTGAAAGCAAATCGGTCTTTGCGTTTAGGGCATCTTCGAGATCTGTAATACGAATATTTACATCGGTGCTGAGGGAATCAATAGATTGCATAAGTTCATTGCGAACGTCATCAATATAACTTTCAAGGTGTTCTTTTTTCTTCTGAAGATCTTTTTTTAGTGTTTCAAATTCACTGTCATATTGAACGATATTTTCACCAAAAATTAGGTTCTTAATCGCTTCAATCTTTGAAGCAGAGTCGACTTGTTCACCTTTGGGGTCTTGTGTCTTTTTTTTACTCATTGGTCACATGTTTGTTAAATTAAAGTTAGTAAAAAAACAGACATATGCCGAGTTTTTTACCTTTTTATGCGTTTTTCATAAACTCCTCGACCTTTTCCACCATAAGTTTACTCCCACAGATAAAGGGAACACGCTGGTGCAATTCTGTAGGTTTAATATCAAGAATTCTTTTAAACCCATCACTGGCCTTAGCTCCCGCTTGTTCGGCAATATAAGCCATAGGGTTGCATTCGTAAAGTAAACGCAGCTTTCCGTTGGGATTTTTTGAAGTATTTGGATAAATATAAATTCCCCCCTTGATCATATTTCTATGAAAATCTGAAACCAATGAACCAATATATCTTGAGGTATAAGGGCGATCACCCTCTTCTTCTTGACAATACTTGATGTAATTTTTCACCCCCTGTGGGAAGTGAACATAATTTCCTTCATTGACGGAGTAGATCGATCCTGTTTCAGGAAATTGCATATTTGGATGCGAAAGATAATAAGTTCCAATGGCCGGGTTTAAGGTAAAGCCATTAACACCATGTCCTGTACTAAAAACAATCATAGTAGAAGTTCCGTAGACAATATATCCTGCCGCTACTTGTTGATTTCCAGGTTGCAGGAAATCGTCGATAGTAACAGGTGTTCCTGAAGGAGTAACCCTTCTATAAATTGAGAAAATTGTTCCAACCGAAACATTCACATCAATGTTCGAGGATCCATCAAGAGGATCGATAAGGACAACGTACTTATTATCGTTCTTTTTATTCCGTCCTTTGATGGTTATAAAATCATCCTCTTCTTCACTAGCTATTCCGCAGACAATTTCTCGATTGGTCAAAGTCTTGATAAAGGCATCGTTGGCATAAATGTCTAACTTCTGTTGATCTTCACCTTGCACATTGGTATCTCCTGCAGCGCCTAATATATCTACTAGACCAGCTTTGTTTACCTCGTGATTCACAACTTTTGCTGCTAAACGAATTGAATTTATTAATCGAGAAAGTTCACCAGAGGAGTATTGAAACTCTCCTTGGTTTTCAATAATAAATTCGCCAAGAGTTTGATTCTGTTTTGCCATTTTGATGTGTTGTCGTGAATTTCCAGCAAATATCGGGATTTTTAAGAAAATGAGCCGATATTTGTGAAGCAAAACGATCGTTATGGATATTAAGATTAGAAAAGCGACCAAAGGGGATATGGGTCAAGTGCTAGAGCTAGTTACTGAGCTTGCCATTTTTGAAAAAGAACCAGACGCGGTTGCAATAACAATAGAGGATTTAGAGAAAGCTGGATTTTCAGAAAACCCGGAATTTACCTGTTTTGTTGCTGAGATAGCTTCAGAAATTGTAGGGATGGCTCTTATTTATTTTCGGTTTTCTACTTGGGTTGGAAAAACAGTACATCTCGAAGATCTTGTTGTAAAGGATAAAATGAGAGGTAAAGGAGTGGGTGAAGCACTTTATACAAGAGTGATGAGGTATGCTCAAGATCAGGGTGTGAAACGAGTAAACTGGGTTGTTCTAGGTTGGAATGAAGGGGCGATTCGCTTTTACGAACGCAGTGGAGCTAACGTTATGAAGGATTGGTGGCAAGTAGAGATGGATGAAAAAGGAATTAAAAATTATATTGAAAATACATGAGTAAAGTCTTCAAATTCGGAGGAGCATCTGTCAAAGATGCTGAGGGAGTTAGGAACCTCGCTTCAGTAATAGAAACAACCAAAGAAAAAGATTTAGTTTTAGTGGTTTCGGCTATGGGAAAAATGACCAATAGTTTTGAAGGGGTTGTATCCAATTACTTTTCAGAACCCACAACTATTGAGGCTACCGTTAGTGAAATTTACAATTATCATCACAAAATTATATCTGACTTATTTACAGCGAGCTCTCACCCTATTTTTGAAAGAATAAACAAACTGTTTAAAGAATTAAACCACTTTCTGAAAACTACAAAATCCCGGAATCACGCTTTTGTATATGATCAAGTAGTTGGTTACGGCGAACTTTGCTCAACGGCAATTGTTTCTGCTTATCTTTCTGAAGTAAATATAGCCAACACACTTCTTGACGTCCGTACTTGTATAAAGACCAATGCAAACCATCGTGATGCAATTGTCGACTGGGGGGCGACTCAAAAAAATATTGAGAAGCAGGTTAAGCCAAATAGAATTATGATCACTCAGGGTTTTTTGGGCTCAGAGGACACAAATAATTTTACAACCACATTGGGGAGAGAGGGAAGTGATTATACAGCTGCTATTTTTGGATATTGTTTAAATGCTGAAAGTGTTACAATTTGGAAGGATGTGCCTGGAGTGCTCAATGCAGATCCCCGCTACTTTTCTAAAACTCAATTGTTGCGTCATATTTCTTATAGAGAAGCCATTGAGTTGGCTTTTTATGGTGCAACAGTGATTCATCCAAAAACCTTGCAGCCATTACAGCGTAAAGAGATCCCCCTCTATGTTAAATCATTTGTCAATCCGTTGGAGGAAGGCACTTGCGTTGGGAAGGGAGTGACACTGGATCCGCAGACCTCTTGCTTTATCCTTAAGAAGAATCAAGTGCTTATTTCACTTTCTTCCTTGGATTTTTCATTTATGATTGAAAACAACATCAGTGAGGTTTTTAAATTGCTACAGGAATTCAAAATGAGAGTAGAGTTAATTCAAAATTCTGCTATCAGTTTTTCAGTTTGTGTAGATAATAAGTTTAATAATTTGGAACCTTTGCTCGCTAAACTTCGAGAACGATTTAAGATAAAATGGAATGAAGGGGTGACCCTCTATACTATTCGTCATTCTAAACCTGTAGAGATTAAAGCCTTAATAAATGGCAGAGAAGTATTAATAAAGCAGGAAAGTAGGGATACTGTGCAACTTGTTATTAAAGAATAGTTGGATTGGTTTCGCTATATTTGTTTTTCGTATCAATGGTAGAAATTCATGGGATTAGTTAATGCAAAAGAAGTGGCAAAAGCTATTAAAGTCGATAAGTTTGGCTTTATTGGTACATCCATGGGCTGGGCTTTAATGAAGCTGCTTAACATTTCTACCATGAATAAGATTTATGATAGAAATAAGCATCTAAGGGATCTTGAATTCATCAATGCCTTGTTGGACGAGTTTGAAATTAACTTTGAAATTCCTGAAGAAGATTTAAGAAGAATCCCCAAGAAAGGACCTTTTATTACTATTTCCAATCATCCGTTGGGTGGAATAGACGGTATTTTACTTCTCAAAGTATTGTTGGAGCAACGCCCAGACTTTAAAATCATAGCAAATTTTCTTTTACATCGTATAAAGCCATTAAAACCTTTTGTAATGCCGGTGAATCCTTTTGAAGGGTACAAGGATGCAAAGTCTAGTATTCAAGGCATAAAAGTGGCTTTAACTCACTTAAAGGAAGGGCACCCTTTAGGTATTTTTCCGGCAGGAGAGGTGTCCACCTACCGTGATGGAAAATTGGTGGTTGACCGACCTTGGGAAGAAAGTGCTATGAAAATAATTAAAAAGGCGAATGTCCCTGTAGTGCCTATTTATTTTCACGCTAAAAACAGCAAGTTGTTCTATCGACTTGCTAAAATGAACGACACATTCCGGACCGCCAAGTTGCCATCGGAGCTGCTAACACAAAAGGATCGTTTGATTAAAGTTCGGATTGGAAATCCTATTTCAATCAATGATCAGAACGAACATGAATCCTTAGCACCTTTTACTGAATTTCTTCGGAAGAAAACATATATGTTATCCAATGCCTTTGAAAAAAAGAAGTTGTTGGAGGGAATCCCAAAGAATTTGAAAATTCCGAAGGCTCCCAAGAAAATTGCCGGAGCTATTCCCTTGAAGGCAATAGAGGCGGAAATTGAGACACTTCGAAATAAGGACTTACGATTGCTAAAAAGTAAAAACTACGAAGTCTTTTTAGCACCTGCTCAAAGTATCCCCAATATTATCCAAGAGATAGGACGTTTGCGAGAGATTACGTTTCGTGAAGTTGGGGAAGGAACTAATAACTCAACCGATCTAGATAAATTTGACTCCTATTACCACCATATGTTTTTATGGGATAAGGATGCCCAAAAGATGGTTGGCGCTTATAGAATGGGATTAGGGTCTCAAATTTTCCCTAGTTATGGAATTGATGGATTTTATTTACAAGACTTGTTTCGCTTTGAGCCAGAATTGTATCCTATGATGAGTAAGTCTATAGAAATGGGACGGGCTTTCATTATAAAAGAATACCAGCAGCGCCCAATGCCTTTATTCTTGCTTTGGAAGGGAATTGTCCATACAACCTTGCGATATCCTGAACACAAGTTCTTAATTGGTGGAGTAAGTATTAGCAATAAGTTTTCTGAGTTTTCTAAGTCTTTGATGATTGAATTTATGAAATCGAATTATTATGACCCATATGTCGCGCAATATATAAACCCTAAAAAGGAGTTTAAGGTAAAGCTTAAGGACGCCGATAAGGACTTTATTTTTGATGAAAGTGAAGCCGATTTAAATAAATTCGACAAGATTATAGATGAGGTGGAACCAGGAAGTTTGCGTTTGCCTGTGCTGATTAAAAAATACATAAAACAAAACGCCAGAGTAGTTGCTTTTAATGTTGATCCACTTTTTAACAATGCTGTGGACGGTTTGATGTATATTCGAATTGCGGACCTACCAGAAAGTACGGTAAAGCCAGTTATGGAAGAGTTTCAAACAGAACTGGAGCAAAAATATGCAAATAGGAGTGAGGAGGAGTAGGGAAGTGGAAGTTGTTAATGAGATCTAATCGACCTCAGTGCTTTTCTCATTTGTAGGAGTAAGTAGTTTTTGCGCTAAGAAAGCTGTCCCAAAAACCACCATAATAGATGCCAGTCCCCAAGCTTCATAAAACCAAATCAATTCAAGCAATGCTAATAACCCCAATAGCACAATACCTATAGCACATATTTTTATCCAGTTATTTGTAGTTTTCATGATGTTCAAAATTTTTGTTGAACAATGCAAACATAACAAACCTCGTAGTATATTTCTTACAGAAAAACCATATATTTTCTACGTTCCCAATATGCCGTGGGGAAACGTAGTTCAGTATAGAATAGAAAGATATTGATAAAACTGGGATGATTATGACCAATTACTTCATTGGACGCTTTTTGATCATCCCTCCTTTGGCATCTTTAATACTATGCATTACCAAAAAAGCATTTTTGTCTATCTTGTCTATTTCGGTCTGCAATTTGGCAAGCTCTAAACGTGTAATAAGCGTATAAATGATATCTGTTTTTTTTAGGCGATCTCCGCGTTTACCAAAACCTCGTTTTCCATTATAGATGGTACACCCTCTTCCCATTTTTTCAATAATAGCGATTCTAATGTCTTCGCTGAAATCTGAGATAATGGTAACGCCAACATATTCTTCAATACCAGAAACGATAAAATCAACGGTCTTTGAAGCGGCCAAATAAGTTAGCATTGCATAGAGTGCTGTTTCGATGTTAAAAATATAAGCACCCACACCAAAAATGATAACATTAAACAGCAGAATTACATCACCAATGGTAAGTGCAGTTTTTCTACTTATAAAAATCGCCAAAACCTCCGTTCCGTCTATCACCGAACCACCTCGAATTGCGAGCCCTATTCCCGCACCGAGAAAGAATCCACCAAAAACAGCAATTAGGAGTTTGTCGTTGGTAATGGTAGGAAATTCAATAAAATGTACAAAAACCGCAAGAATTGCAATAGCGACTAAACTGCGAAGTGCAAACTGCTTACCTATTGCTGAAAAGCCCAAAATAATAAACGGGGCATTTACAATTACCAGAAAAATAGAAAGGGAAAGGCCAGTTATCTCGGCAAGGATAAGCGATATTCCAGTGGCTCCACCATCAATAAATGCATTAGGAAGTAGAAATCCCTTTAACCCTATACTAGCACAAATCACTCCCAAAAGTATTAACGTACTCTCTTTCAATAAATGAGAAAACTCGACCCTGGCCGCGCTAATCTCTTTTTCATACTCCTTTTTAGGAATGACATTTTCTCGGTTCTTAAACCTGAGCTGAGTGACATAATCAATAATATACCTGAAAATCGATTTCATTTACCTAAAATGTATGCTTTTGCACTAAGCTACGAAAAAGGAAATCAGAAATTGAAACTAGTTAGATGTTTTATGGGTTTACTTTTCCAAAGTAGGAACAATATAATTATTCATTAACTCATCGCTATATCCATGAGCGCTACGATTGTTGTAATTTGTTGTTGTAATTACAACCGTGACATTTAACTTAGGAATGGCAACTATCTTATTTCCACCGTTGCCAGCCATATAGTACGCATCGTATTTTTTATCTTTTCCGAAGGGGTTGATCCATAGAAAATAGCCATACTCCACACCCTTTCTCGCACTCGCTTTTGGAGTCGTAGCTTTTTGAATCCAATCTTTTGAAATAACCTGTTCACCATTCCATTCCCCATTTTGAAGACATAGTTGGATCATTTTTAGAAAGTCTCTACTTTGGTATTCACTTCCTCCAGCCGTATTGATAATTTTTGCCGGTGTATAATGTAGTTTATAGTCTGTTATTTCCAATGGAGTGAATAAATTTTCCTTTAAAAACACATCGGCGGGACTACCAATAGCGCTTTGAACGATTTCTGCAACGGCAGCCGCTTGAGCAGAAGAATAATGAAAGAATCTTCCATAGGGTTGTTCTGCTGGAGGCAGATTGAAAGGATATGATCGAACGGGTAGGTCTAACAAAAATTGCGTCCAATCTTCAATGTAATACATACGCTCTTCATGTCCTCGTGAAACGTAGTTTCCGTCATCGGTTTCTAACATGCAGCTCATGGTCAATAAATCTTCAAGAGTAATATTTTCCTTACGCGGATCGGGGTTTTTGACGGGCATTTTATGCTGCAAATACTTGTAAATTTTGTCTTTTTCAGAACCAATAAAACCTTTATCAATCGCTAATCCTGTGAGGAAAGTTGCAATCGTTTTGGTCCCAGAACGCACGTTGTGTTTTGAGTCTTGGTTTGCTCCGTTATAGTATTTTTCATAGATAAGCTTACCGTCTTTTGCGATGAGAACACTAGTGATACGCTCGTAATCACCATTGGTGATCTTTTTATCCATTTCGGACAGCAACGTATGACTTGTCTTATTTGCTTGAGAAAAATCTATCTGTCCAAAAAGCGGAGAAATGCTAAATAAGATTGTTATAAATATTTTGATTGTTTTCATGAGATTTTGATTGAATTGTGAGCTTCAAAGGTAAAAAGAGGATATTTTAGAAAATAGAATGAAATTAACATGCCAACATTCGGGTTCTAAAATCCCGAGGTGTTTTATTGAAGTAGATCTTGAAAGTACGTGTAAAATGGCTTTGGTCTGCAAAACCACAGATATAACTAATATCGGTTAAAGAATATTTAGGATTCATTAAATATCCCAGGGCTTTCTTAATTTTTTGTTGTCTAAGATAATCTCCCAGCGTAGTAGAAAGATATTTAGGAATAGCACGTGAAAGATGTACAGGATGAACACCAAGCGTTTCAGAAAGGTTGGTAAGGCTTAGTCCTTGTGAATCTTCGTTAAGGAGTTCTTTAAGCCTGGGAATCCAAGAAGGTTCTTTTTGAGAAGATAGGTCGTTCTGGTTTTGCGTTGTTTCACATAGTTGAAGCAGTAATAAATCGATGGAGGCTTCAGAAAAATTATCTTGGCATTTAAACTCGAAATAAAGCCTACCTAACAAGTGGTGCATACTAGGATCTTCAATAAGGTGACTGCCTTCCCATAGGTCAACATTCAGTTTTTTTTGATCAAACCATTTACGTTCGAATTCAATATGAAACCCTCTGGCACATGTGGACTCTTTAGTGTTAAAATGCTGTTCGTTCCAATTGTGAAGCAGAAAACTACCAGGCGTACAAGTTGTTTTTCGTTTTTTGTTTATGTCGTAAACATTGCCCTGTAGAACATACATAAAGTATGGATTCTCATGATAATGCCAGTCAGTTTTGGGCATGTTGTAATCATACTCAGAAAGGATAATTCCTTTGGAGTCTAGTTCCAATTTCTTTTCCCCATAATATTGTCCCTTTGTCCGGATTTTCATAAGGTGGCTTGCATTTATTAGACTCTAATAAGGCTATGTTGTTACAATTGAATCAAATCATTGGTTTTGGCAATGTTAAAACCACTTTTGATAATAGTTTTATAAGCATCACTTTCCGAATTCAAAGCTGGATTGGTATGATTAAAGTGAATAAAATGGATTTTTTGTTTTTCTGAAAGGGGCAAATCTTTGAAAAGCTCCATGCTTTCAATGATAAAAGGATGTGGTATTTGTGAAATGTCTCTGGTGTTAATTTCCGCACCGTTGTAAAAAGTTGCATCCAAAAAAGCATAATCTACCTGCTCAATTGCGGCGATAATTGAAACCTCCCACTTTTGCCATTTGTCAATGTCTGGAATAAAAAGCGCAGATTTATGAGGACCTAGAATCGTATAACCTACAGTTTCTGAAAATTCATCGCGATGAGGTACTGTAAATGGAATCACGTGAAGGTTGGAAGTAAGGGCGACCTCTTTTTTGTTTTCCAAGGGTTGAAGTACAATATTAGCTGTTGTTACTAATTGACTCCAAGGACCATTTTCTTCTAGGAAGGTTTTCATCCTTGGCATAGCATAAACAGGGATTTTAACGGCATTTGTTGCTTCTTTTCCTAAATATATGAGGCCGGTATAATGCCCAATATGAGCATGGGTTAGAAAAATCCCATCGGGAAGTTCTTCCTCCGAATTTGAAAATTGCTTCAATATTTTTAGTTGAGATGTAATATCTGGAGTCGCTTCAAAAAGAAAGGTTTTGTCATTTTCAGGGTCGATAAGCCCTAGCGAAACAACCCTTCGGAGTGAATCAGGGTTCTCAAATAAAGCTGAGCAACATTCTTTTTTACACGCAATATGTGGTGACCCTGCATCTTGGACGGTGCCAAGAATAATAAGAGAAGTCTCAAGAACAGGAGCCGAACTCTTAGACTCCATAACAAGAGAAGGTTGTGTGTTCTGACAACCAGCGGCCATTAATACAATTAAATATAATATTCCCAATGTCTTCATTTCGGTTCAACAATTAAAAATACGGCGGTACTATCTCCAATATTCAAGACTTCATGCCACTCGATACCGTTATTGTAAAAGTCGGTTCCCGTAGGAACTCTAATTTCACGAACCCCGGTTGTATCTTTTATTCTAAAAGTACTACCAGAAAGGGTATATCCGAAGTGCGCATTGTGAAAATGCCTCTCATGTCCTACTCCTGGAGGGAAGGTGCATTTTAAGACTCTTACAGCTTCATTTTCTTTAATAAGATCACAAACAGTTTGATTGTTCCAACCAGCCAATAGTGGATCGGGAAGATTGGTCTTTGGTTGACAGGAAATTAAACCAAAGAGTAAAACAATATCACATATTTTGACCATTAGAGGAATGTTATTTCCTTTAAAGATATTAAAATTAGAGTCTGTCGCTTACAAAATCCTTACAATAGTTCTTAATCTCTTCTCTTGTTTTAATAAAGGCTTCAGAAATTTCTTGATTACTTCCTTTAATCTTAGAAGGATCACTAAAATTTTGGTGTAGGCGTACAGCATTTTTTGAAGGAATGAATGGGCAATTCTCATATGCGTGGTCGCAAGCGGTAATGATAAAGTCGAAATCAATACTAGCGTATTCGTTCACATGATTTGAGGTGTGATTGGAAATATCAATCTCATCTTCTGCCATCGTTTTAACCGCACCTGGATTAAGTCCGTGGGTTTCTATTCCGGCACTGTAGACAGTGGCTTTTCCTTTGGAAAATTTTTCCAGATACCCATGTGCCATTTGACTGCGGCAGCTATTTCCTGTGCAAAGCACTAATATATTTTTCATGTAATTTATTATTTTACTCCGTCTTTCCATCAATACATTATCGTGCCATTTGCCGCCACGTTTTGCAATCTTTTCACGGATACCCAAAATTCGAAAACCGCATTCTTCATGTAACTTTATACTCGCTTTATTTTCAGAAAAAATCCCCGCTTGGAGTGTTCAAAACCCTTCTTTTTCGCTGTTAAAGACAAGATGTTTTAGAAGTTGCTTACCAATTCCTTTTCCTTGGTATTTTGTATCCACATAGATTGTGTCTTCTGCGACTCCTTGATAGACTACTCTTTTAGAAACAGCACTTAGCGCACCAAACGACAATCTGATTGTCGATTAAAGCAATATACCGACAAATCTGTAGAAATTTTTTATCCCACTGTCCCCAACTTGGGGTGGTAGTTTCAAAAGTAGCAACACCCGTTTTTTGACCTTCAGCATATATTCTTGAGACCTCTGGATAATGTTCTTCAAGTAAGGTGATTATTTCCATATTAGCAGCAACCTCCACCTGGTTCACAGCAAGCTTCGCTGGAAACTACTTCCATGGTTTCTGGAACGCCGCAGGTTTCTTTGGCTTTACAGTCTGTTTTTGCAATTGCTAATTTAAACAGCAAGTTGTTGCCGTGTATTTCATAATCGTTAACAAAGAGCTGTGCTGTATGAAATAACGGGTTGCTATATTCGAATTTAACTTCGGAAGTGGAGTCATACGCTCTCATGCTTCCTACTTTTTTTAAAATACCAAGTGCTTTATAAGTACTCATATATTCTGTTTTTCCTATTTCCGAAGGGCTTTCCCAAAGTTGAATAATAGTTTCATTCCAGGCATCTGTTTGTGCTCCGCAATCGACAGAATCAACCTTGATGTGCTTTACTTCGGTTATGTGATAGTTAGCACCTACAAGTTGATTGGGTGTGTATTCAAAAAGCAACGATTTGTCTTTATGTGCTTCGAGTACTTCAAATAATTCTTGTGTTTTCATAGGAGTTTAGTTTAGGTTAACAACATTTTTTTTCGGTGGTTTCAAAAAAGTCTTGAAATAATTCCTTCAGTTTAGTCAATCGATCTTTATTAATAGTATAATATTGGCTCTTTCCAGCATATTTGCTCTTAAGCAAACCAGCTTTTTTTATAACCTGCAAATGCTGAGAGGTTGTAGGTTGTGAAAGTCTAATTTTTTCAGAAATATCTTTACACAAACAGCCTTCGCAGTCCCCAATATAGTTGAGGATCGAAATACGCGCTGGATGTGAAAGTACCTTTGCTAAATCTGCCAATTGATTCACGCTCATGGAATGAATATGTCTTTTTGAAACGCCCATAGTGATTTTATAATAGTTATATCGCAATATTACGATAATATATTATATAAAAAAAAGCCTTTGATTGTTTTTTCAAAGGCTTAGGTTTTTAAAACCATCCTTTTTTACCCACCTGATAGGTTTGGTAGAACTCTTCATCGCTTTTGGTAAGGTATATAATACCTTCAATTAAACCGATAATACCACCTAGACCGCAGGTAACAATTGTAATTACAATTTGAATGATACCTTCTTGCGTATATCCCAGAATGAACTTGTGTATTCCCAGAGATCCAATTACAATTGCCAATATTCCAGCGATGAGTTTCTTATTCTCTCCATTATTGGTCGCTTCGTTCCAGCTTTCTTTCATATCGTTAAAAGTTTCTTTCGCTTCTTCTTTGAACTCACTGGCCGTCTCTTTGGCTTCGTCTGCAAATTCGGAAGCCTTTTCTTTGGCACCTTCAAAAGCTTCTTTCGCTTCTTTTTTCATTTCTGAAGCTTTTTCACCTACCGAATCCATAGCGTCTTTAGCTTTGTCTTTTAAATCGTCTCCTAAGTTTTCGTTATTTTCGTCACTCATTATAATTGATTTTTAGTTGGAAATTATTTTTACAATTATAAAACTACAAAAATTATAAGAATGCGCTGTCAATAGGCTCCCATAATTCAATTTTATTCCCTTCAGGGTCAAGAATCCAACCAAATTTTCCATAATCGTATTCTTCCATTTCACCCATAATAGTAACGCCTTCTTCCTTTAAAACTTTTAGTAATTCCACCAAATTTTCTACGCGAAAATTCATCATAAACTGTTTCTCACTGGGCTTAAAATATTGTGTATCTTCTTTAAATGGACTCCACTGCGTGGAGCACTTATTGCCGTCTTCATCCTTCCACCAAAAGGTCCAGCCATAAGCGTCTGTTGGGATTCCTAGACGTTCCTTATACCATTTTTTAATACTATCTGGATCTTTGGTTTTAAAGAAAAAACCACCCAAACCTGTAACTCTTTGTTTCATTTTATCAATTATTTTACCATGTTTTCATTTCTTCCCAAGATCTGTTTAGGAACTCTGTCAATATCGATTTATCTATGTCGGCTAGTCTTTTTATATACATACAGCCCTTGCCGGTTTTGTATTTCCCAAGTGTGCTTAAGAGTTCAGTTTCTTTTTCGAATCCACTTATGGCATAAATTGAGATATTTTGTTTTCTTGGAGAAAATCCAATTTTGAACCATTCTCCTGCAGAGGATTTACCTTTATATGAGTACTTACCAAATCCAACTATAGAATTACCCCACATCTTGGCTTTTCCTCCAGAGATGTTCTCTTGGATTTCTAATAATTTCAGAAAATCTGGAAAGCGCTCTTCAGATTTAAAACCGTCCAAAAAGGCGGTCACGTCACTGTCATTTTCCTGAGTTTTCGGGATGTACATTTTTAATTTTTTTTAATGTTTGCTTCATAAATAGAAACCCATTCATCAACTGTCATCTTGGTGCAAAGCTCTGCAATAAGCTCGTAAGGAATGTCCTCTACTTTTTTGAACCGCACACAGCTTTTCCCCATATCCAGTTTGTATTTACGATGTTTGGGATATTCAGAAACGAACCACTCCATCAAGGTAGTATTATTGGCGTATATTCCACTATGGTAGAGTGCAATAAGCTCTTTAGAGAAGCAATATTTATGAACGGTAAAGGAAGTTTTGTGTCACAATGATATCCCGCCGGATATATGGAGTGAGGCACATAAAACCCAACCATTTTATAGGAAAGACCCTCTTCAAAACCTTTTGGCAGGTTTTTCGCTACCACTTGTCTTAGTTTTTCTACGGGATCTTTTCGGTCTTCGGGTAATAGAGTTATATAATGATCTACGGTATCTGCTTGATATTGCATAGTATATTTATTTTCGTTGTAGTAGTAAGGCAGAAAGTAATGAAATTATAAATCCAATTACAAAAACGGTCATGGACATAAGAATAAAACTCACTGTCGCACTACTAAATAGTTCTCTTTGCTCTTCCATTTTTGTTAAGGCGGCGTCAAGCTCTGCTCCGGAGAGCGAGGCTTTAAGTTCGGCAACGTGATGATCGTAGTATTCGGTTGTGAAATTTGGATTTAATTTTAAGTATATTATATCCACAATCCCGAAGGCTATTGCTGCAAGCAAACTAATTAATACCCCAATTAATAGTGCCTTTCCAAACGAGACCTGTCCATTATTTTCTTTATCTCTAAAGTGTTTAATTCCGAAGAAAACAAAAGACAGTGAAACAAGCATAGTTGCATAGCCAATTACTTCTTGAGTAGAATATCCTAAATCGAGTTCTTTTCCTAAGAACCAACCTATTACAAATAGAGCACTAATGGTAATGGCGGCGTAAATACCATATTTAAAAACTGTTGTTTGCATAACTGATCGTGATTTGATTATTTCTTCAAATGTAGTTTCCGTCGTATAAAAAACACTCATACTAAAGTACCAAAATAGCTCCAACTTTAGTATTAAATACTAATTATAAAATGATCTTCATCTCCTTGGCCTTCTGTATTGCCTGTGTTCTTCGTTTGGCATCTAATTTTACATATAGGTTTGAAAGATGTGTTTTTATAGTGCTTTCTGAAACAAATAAGCGGTCGGCAATTTCTTTATTTGATAATCCTCCTGAAATTTCTACTAAGATTTCGTATTCACGTTTGCTTATTCCTAATTCTGAAATTTTATCATAATCGATTTGTGACGTATTTTGAAGATTTTTGTTTTTCTTAAGACTTTTTTTATGGATGAGAATTCCAATGACGAAAAAAACAAGTGCAATTCCTGCAATAACGAACTCAATTTTCAAGCTCCCGGAACTCACCGAATATTTACTAAGCTGAAAAAGCGCCAGCAATGCAATTATCAAAGCACTAAAAACAAAAACCGTCTTTCTCATTGGATTAACACTATTTTTTTGGTGTTCTATTGAAATGTTGCAGAATCTTATCAACGGTAACTTGCGCTAATTTTTCTTTACTTTCAATGGTCCATCCTGCCACATGGGGGCTTAAGATTACATTTTCTATTTTCAATAATTCTGCTAACGGTTCGGGTGCTTCGAGAGGTTCAAGATGACCTTTTTCGTGTGAGAATAGGGATTCAAACGATAACTTTTCATATTCCAAAACGTCAAGTCCTGCGCCCAATATTTTACCCTCTTTTAATGCTGTAACTAAATCGGTTGTTACAACGCTTTTACCCCGTGCTGTATTTAAAAGCCAAAAGGGTTTGCTAAAACTATTTATAAAATTGGTGTCGACCATTTTATTCGTAAGCGGGGTCAAAGGTGTGTGCAGGCTTACTACATCCGCCATTTCTTGCAGTGTTTTCAAGGAAACTTGCGTTCCATTTTTGTTGCCAACGTTTTCCTTAATATCATAGCAGAGAACACTACAATTAAATCCTTTTAGTTTTTTTGCAAAGGCCTTGCCCATATTTCCATAGCCAATTAACCCAATAATTTTTCCGTCTATTTCAACACCGCGATTTGCTTCTCTATTCCAAAACCCTTTTTTAACCTCACGATCTGCCTTATTGAGATTGTTGAAAAGTGACAGTAACATTCCTAACGTATGTTCGCCTACGGCGCTTTTGTTTCCTTCAGGGGCTGAAATTAGGTGGATACCTTTATTTTTTGCATAAGAGATATCAATACTCTCAAGACCAGCTCCAACCCTTGCAATGAACTTTAATTTGGTTGCAGCATCTAAGAATGGGGCATCGATCTTGAATCGGCTTCGAATTACAATACCATCATAGTGATCTATAATTTGCACAATGTCCTTTTTGGGAGAAGTATAGTCTTCATGGTTGGCATAACCAGCTGTATTTAACTGCCGTATGAGTAGATCATGATTGCTGTCGAGATGAAGAATTTTCACGGATTATATTTTTGGATAATGAGTTTGCGTTTTTTCGCTTACTATATCGCCAGTATGGGCCGTGGTCAATTTTTCGAAAAGTAGAAGATGGACTTCTTCTCCGTTTTTTGTTTTGGGACAATGCTCAACTCCCTTAGGGACAACAATAATTTCACCTTCATTAACTATTTCAATTTTACTCCCCCCTTTACTATTCGCTTTAGAAGATGAAGGTCTAAAATGCATCTCTAATGTCCCTTTTTGAACATAAAAAAGTTCGTCCTCCCCATCGTGTTTATGCCAAATAAAATCACCCTTAATTTTGGCAAGTAGTACCTGCATATCATCGACAATTGCGATTTGATGTGGATGCCAATACTTACTGAAACTTAATAACTTTTGCTGAATGTTTATGGTTTCCAAAGACGCTTGTTTTAGGCAAACAAGTTACTAATTTCTTCGGTTATTTTTGTGAGACGAAGTGTTTTTCCATCAAGTAAACACCAAATAGTTTTGGCATCAACGATAGTCTTGTTGTCATTTAATCGAGTTATTTTATAGTGACGTTCGCTTTTCACTCCATAAGTACTATGGACCCATGTTTGAAGCTCTAATTCTTCTCCTTCAAAAGCCGAAGCGCGGTATTGAATATTGTTTTCTATAACGTACCAAACATATTTCTGCCTAATATCTTCTGTCGATTTTGATATCCAATGGGCTTCGGCAGCGTCAAGACACCATTGTAGATAGACAAGGTTGTTTACATGACCTCGAATATCAATGGATGAGGCCGGAACTATGATGCGTTTTGAAATTACTTCAGATTTCAAAATCCAAGAATGATTTTTGAAAGATAGAAGAAAAGGAAAATTCCGAAGATATCATTACTAGTCGTGATAAATGGACCCGTGGCAATCGCTGGATCAATTCCTTTTCGGTCCAGAACAATTGGAACAAATGTGCCAATCAAGGCAGCGACTATAATTACAGAAAGCATAGAAATTGCAATTGTAAGACTCACTAGTTGATCTTGTCCAACGATAAGGCCAAAAAGTATTACCAGAACGCCAAGAGCTATCCCGTTGATAAGCGCAAGGCCAACCTCTTTTAACAAACGATTTACTAAACTTCCTTTTACATTATCGTTGGCCAAACCTTGTACAATAATTGCACTGGATTGTACGCCAACATTTCCCGCCATTGCCGCGATAAGAGGAGTAAAGAAGAACAAAATAGGGTAGTTGTCTATCGCCTCTTCAAAGCCTTGCATGATGTATACACTTCCCAAACCTCCAAAAAGGCCCAAAACCAACCAAGGGAGACGGGCTCGAGTGAGTTCCCAAACACTATCATCTGCCTCAACATCTTGAGAAAGACCTGCAGCCATTTGGTAATCTTTGTCAGCTTCTTCTTTAATAAAATCTACAATATCATCGATAGTAATTCTGCCCAATAGTACTTTTTTATTATCCACGACTGGAACTGCTTCCAGATCATATTTTTGCATGAGTTTAGCAACATCTTCAGCAGCAGCATTGACATTCACAGAATCCACCTTTGGGATATAAATTTCTTGAATTTTTGTCTTTGCATCTGCAGTGAGAAGGTCTTTTAACGAAAGACGACCTAATAAGGCATCTTCCATGTCAACCACATATATGGAATGAACTCGGGTTACGTTTTCAGCCTGTCGACGCATTTCACGTACACAACCTGCTACAGTCCAAGTTTCTTTGACCTTTACAAGTTCCTTTGCCATTAAACCTCCGGCACTGCCTTCATCGTATTTTAGGAGCTCAACAATATCGGCCGCGTGCTCTTCATCTTCGATTTTTTCAATTACTTCTTGCTGGATTTCTTCATCGAGTTCGGCTACAACATCTGCCGCATCATCGGTATCCATTTCCTCCAATTCCTTGGCAATCTCAACAGGGGATAATCTATTAAGAATTTTTTCACGCACATCATCGTCTAGCTCCATAAGAGCTTCAGAAGTAAGATCGGTTTCGAGAAGTTTTACAAGATAGGTTGCCTTATCGCTACTTAGTTCTTCTAGTATATCAGCGATATCGGCAAAGTGGATGTCATGCAATAGTCCGCGCAGCGCATTACCATCTTGTATGGCAATAAGCTGTTCAACTTGTTCTATAAACTCATGGGTTAGTTGAAATTGCATCTTCCTCCAGTTTTAGCGTGAGTTCGATAAATTGCGTTACCGAAAGTTGCTCCGGACGCTGGCCAAAGATAGTATCTTCTTTTATCTTATCGGAAAGATTAAAAGATTTTAAGCTATTCCGTAATGTTTTGCGTCTTTGTTGAAAGGCTGCTTTCACTACTTTGAAAAGCATCTTCTCGTTACAAGGAAGTGTAAAGTCTTTCTTTCTCTTTAACCGTAGTACTCCGCTATCTACTTTGGGAGGTGGATCAAAAACGGTTGGAGGAACGGTGAATAGATATTCAGCTTCGTAAAATGCCTGAGTAAGTACAGAAAGAATTCCGTAGGTCTTATTACCTTCTTTTGCACAAATACGCTGAGCTACTTCTTTCTGAAACATTCCAGAAAATTCGGGGACCTGTTCTTTATTTTCAATTGTTTTAAATACAATTTGCGTCGAAATATTGTACGGAAAGTTTCCTGTAATTGCGAAAGGTTTATCACCAAAAACATCGTATAAATCATATCTTAAAAAATCTCCTTCGAGAAGTTCTAAGTTTTTATTGAGAAAATGTGTTTCTAAATAAGAGATGGATTCTGTGTCTAAATCCATCGCAATCAAATCGATATCTTTTTCTACCAAGTATTTGGTCAGCACCCCCATTCCTGGTCCAATCTCTAAGACATTTTTGTATCCCTCAAGTGTTAGTGTATCACTAATTTTCTTAGCGATACCTTCATCTTTTAAGAAATGTTGTCCTAAATATTTCTTTGCTTTTACTTGTTTGCTCATCCAGTTTGGGTTAAAAATATGCGCTTTTGATAGATTAGGGTTAAAGATAGTGTCTTTGAGATTAACACGCTTTTGTTTTATGAAGAAGCTGTGACAATTTGATTTGAAGCTCGTTGAAGTATTCTCTTACATATTTAGGTGCCTGATTATTTGCTAATTAATGTTTAAAGTTTAGAGACGTAATATTTTTCGTTAACGATGATAAATATTCTTAGAGTAGGTTGTTGTTGACTTGAAGAGCAACATTGGGTTTTGGGTTAAAACAGAAAGGATGTGAGTTACAATTATTGCGCAATCTTGACTTTATAGTATACGTTTCAAAAACAACAAACTTAATCTTAGTATCCCCACAATGAAGAACCTATTAAAAAGGAGCGTCTTCCTCATGGCGTTCTTGCACCTAAATTTTGCGTGTTCAGAAGATAATTTACAAACTTCACAAGCCGAGGAAAATCACAATCAGATAGATCTTACTCTTACCCAACAGACGGATTGGCAAATGGCAAATCAAATCTTGAATTTAATAAACCAACATAGATCTGCTATGGGTTTAACCGTTGTTACAAGTGACGCTCAGTACGCGTCTGCTTATGCTGTTACCCATACAAAGTATAGGATTGATTTGAATGAAATCAATCATGATAATTTTAAGTGTTCGTTCCGCGGGACTTATTAATGAAGGAGCAACTTTCGTTGGCGAGAATGTAGCACAAGGATACAATACGGCAGAACAGGTTATGGCCGCTTGGATTAATAGCCCCGGCATAAGCAAATAATTGAGGGAAACTATACGCATTGTGGCTTTGGAGTATTAAAAAAGGAAGCCGACATATATTTCTTCACCACACTATTTTATATAACTAGAAGGATGAAGAGCCTAGAAACGTCTAAAAAGGGCCTTTAATATTAATAGGATCTTTTGTTTTGTAATAAGAAATTTTCAATCAAAGTTAACCTCTTGGTGGGATCTTTTGAGCAAAAAACCGTTGAGCGATAAAACCTACCATTTCAACAATTAAATGTAAGAAAATTCTTTTATTAAAGAGAGTGCCTCTATATTCGTAACTGTAATATGGTTTTTAATAGTACCGAATCTCCCTATTAAAACATTTATAATGATTAGATATTACAGTTTAGTTTTTGCAGTTATTTCAGCGCAACCATCTACGATTAATCTTGGAGATATAGCTTCTATTGAAAAGAATGCTTATTTGTTTGAAAAAGAGAACCCAGTTGCTTTAGGAGATAATGGATTCAAGTTTGAATCTGTAACAACAGGGATTAATACAGCTTATTCAGATTATGGAATCGGTTTTTTTTAAGGAAAAGTTTATTACTTTTCAGCAAGGAAGATAGGGGCATTTGCAAAGAAAGATCCTCGTACAAAAGAGCCATTTACCAAATTGTTTTGTTCAGATGTTATAAATGACTGGGATCTAGACTGGCCCTTACTATATTCTTAACAAGAATGAAAATTTAGGGAGCCTTACATTTACTAAAGATGAGAAAACACTTTATTTTACAAGAAGTAAAAAGGGAGCATCGCATATCTTTCAGCTTTATAAGGCAGAAATGCATCAAATGAATCTGGGTAAATGGGCGAACATATCCCCTGTTTCATTTAATAACCCTGAATTTTAATTGAAAATCCGCACTTAAGTGCAGATGGAAAGACATTATATTTTTCTTCCAATACGCCAGGAACAATTGGAGGGTTTGATATATTTCAAGTGGATATAAATGAGGATGGTAGTTTTAGTGAGGTGATTCCAGTCAAAGGAATTGTAAATACAGTTCATGACGAGAAATTCCCGCATCTTTCGCTTGATGGTAAGTTTTTGTTTTTTTCTTCAAAAGGGTACGAAAATGTAGGTGGTTTTGATGTTTTTAAAACGAGAAGAACTAAAAAAGGATATGTTACTATTGTCAATTTAGGAAATACAATTAATTCTGAAGAAGATGAAATAGCATTTATTCCTGCTACAGAGAAAATTGGATATATAACATCAAATCGCGAAGGTGGACAAGGGCGTTGTGATATCTACAAGATTACCGAATATGTTAAGCCTCAACAAGTTTCTGGAATAGTGTTAGATTTTCAAACAACCCCCCCCCGTTTCTAATGCATTGATTCGTTTAATTGATACCGATGGAACCGAAGTTGCCACCGCAAAAACAGATATCGATAGAGTTTATAATTTCCCAATCTCTTCTTTTGAACATTATACAGTTGTTTCTAAAAAAGATGGATTTTATCCAGGATCCTCCATATTTACTTCAGATAATATTACTTCTAATTATAACATAGATGTTACCCTTAAACTTAGACCAGCCGAAATTGTAATAAAAGAAGAAAAACGTATTATCAAAATTGATAATATTCAATTTGATTATAATAGTGACGCAATTAAGTCGATTTCAGAAATAACACTAAACAAAGTATATCAAACCCTAGTGGAAAATCCTGAAATAGAAGTTAGTTTAAACGCTCATAGCGATTCTCAAGGTAGTGATATATATAATCTTTCATTGTCAAAAAAAAAGAGCTGCTGCTGCCTCTTCTTATCTTATTTTGAAAGGAATTACGGAGCATCGACTTAAACCTCAAGGATTTGGAGAATCTGAACCTCTTATTACATGCGATCTATGTACGGAGGAAGAATATGAAACCAATCGAAGGATTGCGTTTATTATAATTGGAAATTAGCCAAAAGTAGAGAGAGGGGTTCATCTTGGATGATCCATAGGGCAAATACATTCGTCGTTAATATAGCCAATTTCGAAAAGTGAATAAAAAAATAGCCTTCAACAAATTTTGAGGGGTCGAGGTTATTTAAATGAAACTGAAAACTCGTCGATGATCTCAAGTTCTGTTCTAAAAGCAAGAGATTTGTCGGCGAATCTTGAAAGGCCATCTCCTCTCAATTTTTCCGCATCAAATTTATAGTAGTTGTCAAGTTCTTCTCTAGATTTTGCACGATACTGAATGGCATATGTGATCCCTCCCTTTTCTTCTTCTACAAGAACTTTGGTTAGTTTGGCTTCGGTAAATCTACCTGTTGCAAGTACTTCTGGGATGTGGTTTTTTATCCATGTTAGCCATTCATTATGAATGCTTTCATCAACATTTACTGTTACATTGTAAATAATCATGCTATGATTTTAGTTAATAGGGGGCTAACTATGATCTTCCAAAAACGTATCTATTTTAGACAGCGTCTCCTTGTATTTATTTAGCCTTGCTGCCAATTGATAGCGATAAACCCCCAGTGAATTATTGAACTTTTTATTAAAATAGATCTCTGGGTCTTGTGTACTTCCTTGAATTAAATCCATATGCTCTACCATATACGGGTAATAAAAACGTAGGTAAGATTCGTTATTCATTTTATCAAATCCTTGGGTCCATTTGTAAAACTCATAAAGACTAATAGTGTCATCTTTTAATTCAAAATCTTGTACCAATCTTATATCGCCAGATTCAATTAGTGAACTATACGCCTTGTTCTTAAAATAAGCTCCGCCCAAGTTAAGCATCTCCAGACTGTATTTATTAATGCTATCTAATTTTTTTTCGCAATAATGTATTCATAACTACTAATTTATTTCATCACCCCTTAGAAGTCGATATCTTTTTCGTGCATCCACAAAGTAGATGCTATCGGCAAACTCGAAAATAATTTGCTCATAATACTGTTTGGCTTTTTCGGTTTGACCAAGCTTGTTTTCATATAATTTGGCAAGGCGATAATAGGCATCATCGGCAAGAATATCTTCGCCATAAAACTCAATAAGTTTTAAGTAATTCGTCTCTGCTTTCGTATAGTCTTCGGTTTTTTCAAAGAGTTCACCTTGTTTTAGTAAGGCTTCATCTTCAATCTTTTCTCCTTTGTGATTTGTGATAATATCATCCAGAGCATCGATGGCTTTAGCATTTTTATTCTGAAAAGACATCAAATCTGCTTTGGCATATTTCCGTAAGGCTGTCTGGGTAGAATCTTCGAGTGAGTTATCGCGAATCATTAAACTGAGTTCCATTGCATCGTTTGCAATAAGTTGAGAAGCCGATTTTCGAAGCACATCTAATTGTATCTGCGCCCATTGAAAGTCTCCTTTAAAATAGCTCGTTTGAGCAACCTTGAACCGCGCTTCCTGTGCCAAAACATTGCTTTGTACCTTTTTCTGAATTTGTGAATAATAGATTAGCGCCTGATTAAATTTCTCATCGTTCACTAAAATATCTGCCAGTTCCATTTTCACTCTTGCTTCTTGGTAAGAGGTAAGTTTTTCTTTTGCGAGTGTTTTTAGGTTAGCAATTGCTTCCCCTTTCTTATCCATTTGAAAGGCTAAGAAATGGCTATAGTCAATCTGCAATAAATAGGTGGTTCTGCCACGCCCATAGGTTTCGAATAATTCTTCAAATTGTTTCTGAACCTTATCATAGTTTTCTTCTGAGGTCGTCTTTAAGGCGATTTTCATCAAATATTGATGCCCCTTTAGTTTCGACTCTGGGGTTGAAGAATTTTCGACAAGGAAATTCACAATAGGCACTGCATTTTTATAGTCTTCTTCGGCAATTGCTATTAAGGCCAAATCACCAATACCTCGCATATCCTCATCGGTACGTTTGTATATTGCTTTTTCTTGTGTAAATGCCTTTTTATACTCTTTTTGCTGAATAAACAACCAGCTAAGGAGCTCGTTATATAAAATGTTCGGTTCCTTTTGTAGCTTCTGAAGCAATACTTTTTTTAATAAAATATTGGCCTCATTTGATGGGGTTTCAGTAATATAGAGACTAAAATTGCGCTGTGCGATTCCTTTTCCTGAAGGGTTTTTTTCAGTTAGATCAACATAATTCAAAAACATCTCCTCAAGTCTTCCAAGTTCTCCATAAAGACGAGCGAGCTGTACATTGAAATCTAATACGGGGTTAAGCTCCATTGCTATTTCATAGGCAGTTACAGCGTATTCCAATAAACTAAACCCTTGAAATGCCTTACCAACATTGAATACATAATTGGGGTGTTTTTTTATTGCCTCAATGGCTAAGTCATAGTTTTGAGTGGCTTCAATATCTTTATTTTGAAGAGAATAATTATAACCCAGATCAACATAAAATTGAGGCATTATTCTACTGGAGTTAAGCCGTTCTTTCAATAATCTTTCTGCCTCTTCAAAGTTTTCTAACTGTTGATTTGCTTCGACAAGGGATTTTAAATAATCTAAGCGGCCTGGGCTTTTACGAACCAATTTATCGTAGATTGTAATTGCCTTTGCGTATTCCCCTTGGTCAAAGTAGTTTTTCGCCAAGAGATCACTCTGTGCAATTGCACAAGAACTAATTAGGAGTACGAATAAAAGAGAAATACAGCGCATTAGGTAAAGATAGGGTTTTGATCTGGCTAATTATCCATCAAAAATAAAACCACAATGTAATTCTCGAGGTTTAACAGCAATTAATCAATTATATCGAATCCACAATAAGGCACTAAGACTTCTGGAATTTTGATTCCTTTAGGCGTCTGATAATTTTCCAAAATACCGGCTAACACTCTTGGTAAAGCTAAAGAACTCCCGTTAAGTGTATGGGCCAATCTATTTTTTCCGTCACTGTCTTTAAACCTAAGTTTTAACCTGTTTGTTTGAAAAGTCTCAAAGTTAGACACCGATGAAATCTCCAACCAACGATCCTGCGCTGTTGAAAACACTTCAAAATCGTAGGTTATGCTAGCAGTGAATCCTAAATCCCCACCGCATAATCGAAGAATTCTGTAAGGCAATTTAAGTTCTCTTAAAATATTTTTCACGTGGTCGACCATTCCATCAAGTGCTTCATAACTCTTGTCTGGATGTTCAATACGTACAATTTCAACCTTGTCGAATTGATGTAGTCTATTTAAGCCTCGAACGTGAGCCCCATAACTTCCTGCTTCTCTTCTAAAACAAGGAGTATATCCGGTACAAGTTATTGGCAAATCATTTTCATTAAGCAAATCTCCACGAAACATATTTGTTACTGGAACTTCGGCGGTTGGAATCAGGTACAGATCATCTTCAGTTGCATGATACATTTGCCCCTCTTTATCTGGCAACTGCCCCGTGCCAAATCCAGAAGCTTCATTTACCAAATGCGGCACTTGATATTCTGTATAACCTGCAGCGGTATTTTTGTCTAAGAAATAAGCTATCAGTGCGCGTTGTAGTCGAGCTCCTTTTCCTTTATATACAGGGAAACCGGCACCAGTAATTTTCACACCTAATTCGAAATCGATGATGTCATATTTTTTGGCCAATTCCCAGTGTGGTATTGAACCTTCTGCTAAAACAGGAATAGCTCCTTCACTAAATGTTTCTTCATTATCGTTTTCATCAGTTCCAGCTGGAACTAATTCATGAGGAATGTTAGGAATGGTATATAGTATTTGCTGAAGCTTTTCTGAAGCCTCATTAAGCTGTTCGTTTAATGCCTTTGAAGCTTCTTTTAACTGTCCCGTTTTTTCCTTTAAAATATTGGCTTTTTGCGTTTCACCATTCTTGAAAAGGATTCCAATTTCTTTAGAAAATGTATTTGATTGCGCTAAGGTTTCATCAAGGTTGGCCTGCGTATTTCTTCGCAATTCATCTGCTTGAAGAACCTCTTCTAGCATTTGAGAAGCGTCCAAACCTCTTTTGGCCAAGGCGGCAATCATTTTCTCTTTGTGGTCTCGTATTTCAGCTACTTGTAACATGCTATTGAGTGTTTAAGCCTGCAAATTTACGGAAATAGACTTATTTTTAGTCAACCTTTTTATGATAATCGGCTGGAGAAGGTAAAATCCAGTCGTGGTGTTTAAAATGACACCATTTTTCTGAAGCGATATCTACATTGGGATCGATAAATTGGTGGAACTCGCCTCCATTTACTTTAATGCGTAAGTCCATAAAAACTCTAACATTCCGTCCTTCTATTAGTTCCTCTTTTTTAATCCGCTGAGCAAATTGCCAGATTAAATCCGGTTTTGTTTTAAAAGAGTAGCGTTGTTTACCAACAAGTAATTTGTTGACATCGTACCTCGTTCGTTTCTCGGTTTTTTTATCTTCAATCCAAACCGTACCAGTACCTTGTTTTGATCGCAACATCATACGCCAACTTGTGCGATGACCTTCTTCGGTCCATAAGACATCATCTTTGAAAAACCAATGCCGAAGGGGCAACGCGAGTTGAAAAATAAAGTAAACAGAAAAAATGCCTATCCAAATATTTTTATTCTTCGGAAGAATAATCTCTCCCTTGGTATACAAAGTTTTTTTCTTAAGAAACCGTTTCTGAAGTGTTTCCGAAGAAAAGAAAAATAGGGCAAAGGCGATCGACATATATGGGAAGATTCCGATTTGAAACACTGCCGAATTAAACAAATGAAAGAACACCGAAATACCAAAGATGAACGCACGTGTGCGCTTCCAAAGTAACAAGGGTACAATCAGTAAATCAAACAAAACTCCAACATAAGTTATAACAGAATGCACCCAATCAAGCTGTAGAAAATCACCTATAAGCCAATAATCTTTTTTGCCTTTCATAAATAAGGCTGCCACAGAACCGTCCAACCAATCTGGATACCATTTCGCAACAGACGCATAGGTATACACCAATCCTATTTGTAAGATAAATATAAGCAGACACCAGCGTGGCATGGAATGAGATCGTTGGTTGGGATTGTATTTAGCATCCAGCGAGAAATATCCATTGGCGGGTAATAAAGCCATAATCCAACAGAGTAACATCATTAAATAGTAATGATTATTATACGCGGTTTTTTGCATAAGATATACGGAAGTCCACATAAGTGCATAGGCGAACATGCTGAACCGGTACTTGTAACCCAGCATAACCATAAGCCCAAATATTCCCATGAGAACAAAATAGAAGTACATTCCACAACCTGGAAGCGGCTGCAAAAATTCGAAACCTATAAAATTGAAAGTAAAGTTTGGCTCTACCAAGGTTTTACGTACCCACCCTGTTGCTATCGCTCCAAATGCTTCTGCCGTAATTAATAGACCAAATACTGCTCGAAAAAGAACAAGACTCGCATTGTCTATATGTTTGAACAGAAACTTATTCATAGGTTTTTAGAAATTCTCGGGCAAAGGCTTCATCGTTTTGAATGGCTTTTTTTAGGTCTTCCAATGAGGCGAAAGTTGCCTCATCTCTAATATGTGTAACAAATTCTAGTTGCAACTTCTGATCGTATAGATCTCCACTATAATCCAAAAAGAAAGTTTCAATTGTTTTTTGGGTTCCCCCAACAGTGGGGTTGGTTCCTATACTCGTGCAGCCAAAAACGGTTTTGCTATCTAGTTTGGCTTTTACTATATAGACACCATTTTTAGGAATAAGTTTATAATTTTCTTCAAGGTTAAGATTGGCTGTTGGGTATTGAATGGTGCGTCCAATAGCCTTTCCCTTCACAATTGTTCCAGAAAGCATAAAGGGATATCCTAAATAATCATTGGCGGTTGCAATGTCACCATGGTTAAGAGCTTTTCTTACTTTTGTAGAACTTATCGCTACATGGTCCAATTCTTGGGCGCTAATTTCTTCCACTTCGAAGCCATAGGTGTCACCAAATTCTTTTAGGTCTTCAATATTCGCATTTCGGTTACGGCCGAAACGATGATCATAGCCTATTACAATTTTTTTAATGTTGAGCTTGTTCACTAGAATGTCTCGTACAAACTCTAAGGCTGTCAATCTGGAAAAGGCAATTGTAAAAGGATGTACAATTAAATGATCTAGGCCAGTTTGTTCGATCAGTGCTTTACGCTCTTCAATGGTGTTAATTAGTTTAATATTGGAGTCCTTTTGCAACACCATTCGTGGATGTGGAAAGAAAGTGAGTAGTACCGAATCTAAATCTTCTCTCCTAGCTGTATTTACAAGACGTTTTAAGATGGCTCGGTGTCCAATATGGACGCCGTCGAAGGTACCAATAGTAACGACCGAAGGTCGTTTGTTTTTATAATCCGCAGCTGAAGAATATTCGTTCACGTTACTTTCCGTTATAAATGTTCATAGTAATGTTGATTCCTGCTAGGCCAAAGGATTCTATAATCTTTTTACCCATTTCTAAACGCTCAGAAAGTGTTTTTTCTTCTTCAGGTGTCCAATCCCCAAGTACATAATCCACCTGCCTGCCTTTAGAAAAGGCGTCACTTATTCCGAAGCGGAACCTATTATAGGTTGAGGTTTGCAATACATTTTGGATATCTCTTAAGCCGTTGTGTCCCCCATCACTGCCTTTGGTTTTCACGCGAATACTACCGAAGGGTAAATTGAGATCATCGGTAATAACTAGCAAATTCTCACGAGGAACCTTCTCTTTTTCCAGCCAGTAGGAAACCGCTTTGCCGCTTAGATTCATATAGGTGCTTGGTTTAAGCAGGATAAAGGTTCTGCCTTTTACTTTGTGCGTTGTAATATCGCCAAGCTTTACGGTTTCCCAAGTAAGAGATTCTTTTTTGGCTAAAAAGTCCAGCATTTTAAACCCAATATTATGTCGTGTATTATGATATTTAGGGCCAATATTGCCCAATCCTGCTATAAGAAATTTTTTCATGGGATCGCTTTGGGTAATTTGCCTTTGAGGTTTAGGAGAAAAAAATTTTCTGAAAAATGAAATGCACATACATTTAGTAATCTTCAGTAAAAATAAAAAAAGCATCCCGAACTAACGGAATGCTTTTAATTTATCTTGAATTAAGATTGTCTTATTATCCAGCCTGTTCCTCTGCAGGAGCACCTTCAGCAGCAGTTTCTCCTTCAGCACCTTCAGCACCTTCTTCAGTTTCTTCTACTACTTCATCTTCAACAGCAGTACGTGAAGTTCTAACTTGACAAATTACAGTATTGTCTGTATGAAGAATATTGAATTTTTCATCCATAACAGCTGTAACATACATCTTAGCACCAATTTTCATTTCAGTAATATCTGCTTCAATAAAATCTGGAAGATTTACAGGAATCGCTTTTACACGAAGCTTACGACTTACAATACGCAATGTTCCTCCATTTTTAACTCCACGAGAATTTCCTACTACACGAACAGGAATTTCCATCATCACTTCTTTATCGTCGAAGATTTGGTAGAAGTCCATATGTAAAATACGGTCACTTACTGGGTGAAATTGAATATCTTGAAGAATAGCATTTACTTTAGTGCCATCTTCTAAGGCAATTACAACTGTATGCACGTCTGGAGTGTATACTAAGTTTTTAAATGCCAATTCTGGTGCTGAAAAATGAATAGGCTTATCTCCTCCGTATACTACGCAAGGAACCATTCCAGCATTACGTAAGGCTTTGGTAGCTACCTTGCCCACGCTTTCTCTTTGAGATCCGTTGATTGTAATTGATTTCATTACTTTGTTTTAGTTTAAAATATTGTTTTTCCCTTTAAGGGGCTGCAAATGTACTGTTTTTTCTGAAAAGATCGAAAATAAAAGAGAGAAAACAAACTAGACAAAGATGCCTTTTGTTTTATCCTATATATGGCAAATTTGAACCGCGGCTTACATCAAGAATTTAGAGCTAATCGACTTATTGCTGTGCACGCTTAACATTACGTCTGCAAATAGATTAGCACAAGTAAGGACCCTTATTTTATCACTTTCCTTCCTCAACGGAATTGAGTCGGTAACAATCAATTCTTCTAGTTTCGAATTTTCCAATTTTTCATATGCACCTCCCGAGAGAATAGGATGTGTACATATTGCACGAACACTAAGTGCTCCTCGTTCCATCATAAGATCGGCAGCTTTGGTTAGTGTTCCAGCAGTGTCTACCATATCGTCTACTAGTACCACATTTTTCCCACTAACATCTCCTATTAATTCCATATGAGAAATGATATTGGCTTTTTCGCGTTGCTTGTAACAGATTACTACATCACTTTCCAATGCTTTTGAGTAAGCATAAGCTCTTTTTGAGCCTCCCATGTCTGGAGAAGCAATGGTGAGGTTGTCAAGGTTAAGATTTCTTAAATATGGTAAAAAGATGGTGGACGCAAATAAATGATCCACTGGTTTTTCAAAGAACCCTTGAATTTGATCTGCGTGCAAGTCCATAGTAATAATACGTGTGGCCCCTGCTGTTTCTAGCATTTTAGCAACCAGCTTCGCAGCAATAGGGACACGAGGCTTATCTTTACGATCCTGACGTGCCCAACCAAAATAGGGCAATACGGCTGTGATGTGTCTTGCCGAAGAACGTTTCGCTGCATCAAGCATCAATAGCATTTCCATAAGGTGATCACTGTTGGGATGTGTAGAGCCAATTATAAACACTCGACTGCCACGAACAGACTCTTCAAATGAAGGTTGAAACTCCCCATCGCTATAGGTTGAGGTAATAACATTTCCTAATGAAATACCAAAGGCATTGGCAATGTTTTGGGCTAATTCCTGACTTTGTTTACAGGCAAATATTTTAGGTTCTGGCGTTTGTGACGGCATTGCACTCAAGTTTTTTAGTTGGACGTAGACAAATGTAATTTAATCGTTAGGGTTTCTAAAAAAATGATATCAGGAATTACTAACAAATTTAAATAATTGTGTATTTTTGCCGTCCAATCGCTCGAGTGGCGGAATTGGTAGACGCGCTGGATTCAAAATCCAGTGACTTCGGTCGTGCGGGTTCGATTCCCGCCTCGAGTACAAAGGCTTCAGCAGAAATGTTGGAGCTTTCTTGTTTTAATAGGTAAAACATAGGTGAAACAAAAAACTCTTTACTTTGAGTTATTGTTTTAAGCGACTAACGTCTAAAACCTTAAATATAATAGGGTTAAGGGCGCTTTTGAGAAAGATATGCTAACTTAATATAAATAAAGAAAAGCCTTCTGGAACGAGGGCTTTAAAAGTCTTGAAGAAAAACTCCCCAGTTAATCTGTCAAGTAACAATAGCCCAAAGTTAGATTGCCAAATGACTATTTACAACAGGTTAAACCCTGTTTTTAATCAGGGTTATCACTTACTAAATCTTCAAATAGCATTTTCTTTTTCTATAATCTCTTCCATCTTTTTATTGCATATCCAATATCAATGAAGCTAAAAAATATATTGATATTGAGAGGGTTTATTCAAAACATGTAAATGATAGTATTAATTATATCAAATTATTTGAGGAACAAGTTAAGTTTAAAAGTAGAATAGACAGATCGGGTAAATTCACCGGTCACTTTAAATATTATGAATATCAAATAAAGGAAAAAATAAATAATAATATTGCTTTAGTTAGCTTTATTCCTATTGATACTGAACGTGATTTTAGCATAATCACATATACTTTAGAATTACAAAAAGACAAATGGATAGTTGTCGGGATCGATTATATAAAAAGGAATGACTAGTTCTTTTTTAATCTTCAGATAAAATAATGTTTCTATCTGCTCAAAGCAAAGAAGGTAGAGCAGTAAACTGCGATATTGTTTCCAATTGCATTTTACCAAACTAAACCCCCAATAGGAAGTAGGCACTTTTTGATTAAGTGTACTTGGCAAATTGAAATTGGACCAAGAGGAACGAAAAGGAAAGAACTGAGATTATACAATATAAAAGGCAAATTAATAATTAAAATCATCCCTGATTTTGAAGGGTGGTCTCATGATGATCTTCAAGAAATCTATAACTCATTAAAAGAATTAGGAGTAGAGCATTACTAAGCTTATTACTCCCCATAACAACATTCCAAACCCACCTATTTTAATTAATTAAGTGTCCACTTTTTCGTTGCAAGTTCAGTACTGAAATTAATTAGGGAGAGACTAAATCTAGGATTAATTTTTCATACTCTAGCTTTAGTTATTTCAACTTTATCGTTCATTTTGAAATCAGAAAAGACTTAATTAGAAGGTTTAAGTATGTGATAACCGTAATTAAAAACAGGGTTTAACCTGTTGTAAAACAGTGATTTGTGGAGATAGGTTTATTTTTTAATGTATAATTTTAATCTGTCCTTTTTCGATTCTATATTCTAGATTTAAGCGCTTTGTAGAAGATACTTTTGAATAGAGGACTCATTAAAGAAAATTAATTTATTAAAAATTTACAATTATGAAAACAACAAAAACAATTTTCAAAAACTTGATAGTTTTGTCAATTTTAATGTCATCGGCCTTCGTCTTTGCACAAGATCGTAATGCAGATCAATTATTTGACCTCGGAACGTCAGACGTACGAACCATTAACGGAACCACTACTTACGATGGAGGGAATGCAGGAACCATTGGTTTTGGAGGTGCATATTTTGGTTATTTCTCTGCTTCAGTTATAGCGGCAGATGCCTATTATAACGCCATGATAGGTGCGTATTCTGGTTTTCAAACCACAATGGGAGATTATAATACTTTTTCTGGAGCAGGTGCCGGATATAGAAATACCACAGGTTCTTTCAATACTGCAATTGGCTTTGTAGCTGGTTATAGCAATCAAACGGGAGCGGCTAATGTTTTTCTCGGGAATTATGCAGGTTTTTCTGAAACAGGAAGCAATACACTATATATAGAAAACAGTTCTGCTGCTACGCCGCTTATTTATGGAGATTTTGCCGCGGATAAGGTAGGGATTAACACTAAAAATTTGGTAAATAGTGTAGGTGGAGCCAATACTAGTGCTTACGGTCTCTATGTGAAAGGTGGAATATTAACCGAAGAATTACGTGTAAGAACAGGTTGGGCCGATTACGTTTTTGAGAATGATTATCAATTGCCTTCTTTAACGGAGGTAGAAACTTTCATCACAGCAAATGGTCATTTACCTAATATTCCGTCGGCGGAGCAAGTAGCAGCACAAGGAATTGAATTGGGAGATATGGCTCGTCTTCAGCAAGAGAAAATAGAAGAGCTCACATTGTATGTAATTCAGCAACAAAAAGAAATTGAAGAATTGAAGACGCAAATGAGCCAATTATTACAGCAGAAATAATCGTATAATTTTATAAAATAAGAAGATGAAAAAAATTATAAAATTATCTGTTGTTATCCTTTTTTGTTTTGCTTCGTCTCTGGTTTTTAGCCAGGAAGGGGAGGTAGACACAAGAATTGATAACTGGCGATATTGGAAGGAAAAAGCCGCGTTAGGTGTTATTCCTTTTAATTCTGACGAGGAACCCAAACCTGCAAAGTATGTAGGTGATGGTGATAGAATGATGGATACTCCAGACGTTCTTTTAATAAGTGGTGGTGGAACAACGCAAAGTGAAAACTCTGTATTTGTAAATCCAACCAATAATCAATTAGCTTTAAATTCGAATAACTCGACAACGGGAGCCACTGTAAATGGAGCAAATGCCCTGTTTACCTTTGATGGAGGCTTAACTTGGACAGGTGGTGTTGGAGGTGCTGGAACACCCAATCGTGGAGATCCGGCCGTAGCTACCAACTTAACGGGTAGAAGTTATGTTGGATATATAAGTAGTGCAAGTGGTCAAGGAGTTTCCATAACCAATGATAATGGAGCTACGTGGACTACGAGCATTGTTGCCGGAATTGCTTCGGGTATTTTGGATAAAAACCACCTTTGGGTCGATAACGGAGTTGCTAGCCCGTTTCAAAGCAATGTGTATAGTGCTTGGACACCTATTAGCACTGGAGGAGCAAACGACCTAGAAATTGAAGTAGCTCGGTCTACTAATAATGGAGTTACATGGGGAGTACCGGTTTCAGTGAGTAATGCCATTGCGGCGGGAAGTCACAATCAAGGTGTTAATCTTCAAACTGGACCCAATGGTGATGTTTACGCTGTATGGGCGGTTTATGATAGTTGGCCAGCTAGAGAGAATGCTTTAGGTTTTGCTCGATCAACAGATGGAGGAGTTACCTATGGTCCGGCCACCCGAATACATAATAATATTCAAGGTGTTCGCTGGCAGCCTGGATTTCCTTTGGCCAATCCACATGGTAAAAATATGAGATCTAACTCTTTTCCAAGTATGGCTGTAGATATTAGCGGCGGCCCTAACGATGGAAATATTTATGTGGTATGGTCTAATGTAGGTGTTCCTGGGGTTAATGTAGGGCCGGATGTGAGTGTTTATATGATGACTTCTACGAACAATGGAGTAACATGGTCTGTTCCTGTTCGTGTGAATCAAGATCCTATCGGGAATGCACAATACTTTCCTTGGATTACTTGTGATCCCATTACAGGAGATTTGAGTGTTATCTTTTATGATGATCGTAATGTAGCTGCTACCGATGCTGAGGCTTGGGTAGCCAATTCGACCGATGGAGGTCTTACCTGGATGGATAATCGAGTAAGTGATGTATCCTTTACGCCAGCTCCCATTCCAGGCCTTGCCGGAGGATATATGGGTGATTATTTAGGTATTTCGGCTCGAGGAGGTCAAGTTTATCCAACTTGGGCAGACAATAGAAGTGGTACAGTGCTTACCTATACGTCACCATATATGTTAGGCTCCTGCGTTCCAAATTTAGTGATTATAGCAGATGTACCTGCCGCTGGTGTAGACCATCAAGAAGCCTTAAATACCATTACAGCTTCTAATACTGTATTTGGAACTGCAGAGGCGGTGTATCATGCTGGAGATGAAGTCTTGTTAATAAGTGATTTTGATGCCTTGAATGGCTCCGAATTTAGAGCTTATATTGAGGCTTGTACTGGAATTTTTGTCAAGTCTACCGGGAAAAAGGTAGATTATGTTAAGGCTGAAAAACCAAGATTGAACGAATATTTTAAGGAAGGAAAGTCTGATATTTCGATAGAAATAGCCCCCAATCCTACGGCGGGAATTTTTAATATCGAATTAAAGGATCATACCTTGAATGATTTTAACGTTCAAATTTACAGCATGAGCCGAGGACTTATGTATAGTAACCAATTTGAAAAAGAGAATTTAGGTTCCTTTCAAATTGATATTTCCATGTTCCCTAGTGGGGTGTACATTGTGAAATTAGTGAACCTTGAAAGTAAAGAAACCTTTACGGGAAGAGTCATTAAAAAAGATTAATCTTTCGATTAGTTAAGCAAAAGGCTGCCAGAAAGGGCAGCCTTTTTTTATGACTCCCAACCTTCATTAATATTTAGTTTTAGGCATCTCATCTATTATTTCAAGATTAATTATTTGTTGAGAGGTGGCCTAATTTTCACTTAGTTTAAAATGAAAAGAGGATGCTATATAGCATCCTCTAAACATAGATAATAGTATCTATTCCTTAAGTAATTTAGATGTGTGAATATTTATTCCATTCGAAACTTTAATTAAATAAACACCATTTCTTAGATCACTTGTGTCAAATTCTAATTTTGGCGCCGTCATTGTATAGCCTTTTATCCTCTGTCCAAGAAGATTCAATATTTCCACTTGATATTGTCCATTAAAATTTGGAAGATAAAGTGTTGTAAAACCTGTAGTTGGATTTGGATATAATTCTAATGCTATATCTTGAATTCCAAGCAAATCACTTTCTGGTAATTTGAACTTCACAACCTCTCTATTAATTAATTCCACTGGTTTTCTCTCAAAAACATTAGTACAACCCTCAATATATGCTTTAAAACGTGAATCATTACCTGTCTCAAAACCAGTCGTTAATAGGACTTCGTTTCCGGCATGATATATTGCCTCTCCACCTGGATTAATATTATTATTTGCTTCGATAGAAAGACTCGCGTTTTGTAGATCTATTTCGCCAAAAGGGACAGGAGCTGTTATCGTTAGATAAGGCGAACAATTTACTTGTATTCCCGTAACTATTAAAGAATAATCTTGAGCACTATTTTCTAAAGTTCCTTTATGGGAAATGCTAATGGTATATACTTCACCTACTTTAGAGGATGGAACAAAAAACTGAATTTTTTCAACATTATCCACAACATTATCTCCCTGAGTGGCAGCTGCTGTTGGGTTTGAAATTCCTCCCAACCTCCAAGGATAAAATGTACTTGTTCCATTTGTTACTCTTAGGTCCAGGTCATTAACCAACATAGATGATGCATTATCAATTCCGGCACCTCCTAATGGCACCCCTTTTGGATCAGTCCAAGCCAATGTTACTTCAATAAATCCTCCTAAAATCCCTAAATTATTAGCTGCTTTAATATGCAATACATCTGTAGTAGTATTATTTAATGTGTTTTCTTTAATTACAGATTTATCACCATTATTAGAAATTATCCTAGCTGCCTTGGCAGCATTAATAAGCCCCCAGCCAAATCTATAGTCAGGGCCAAAGGAATCTCCCGCCTCATCTGCTGCATGAATGGTTAAGGCTCTTAAGGTGGCAGATCTCATAAACTTATGGTTGCTGTTTACATAGTGCTGTTGTAGTAATAATAAAGTCCCTGTCACGCTTGGCGCCGCCATTGATGTTCCATATTTCCATGTATAGGAAGAATCTGTTTCATCTCGTGACGAATATACATTATATCCATTCGCAGCTATATCTGGTTTAATTCTACCATCATCTGTGGGACCCCAACTACTAAAATCAGTCATCAAAACATCATCTGGCCCTGTATAATCTAATACTTTAGAAACAGCAGCAACTACTAAAACATTTTTGGAAGTACTCTCTGTTGCCAATACATCGTATCCGTTTTTAATCCCTACTTGGGGATGCAAGTTTCCATCATCAGTTCCATCATCAGTTTTGCCTCTTACATTTCCTGCACTTTTTACTATTTGATAAAAAGGAGCATTGTACATAATCTCATCCCAATTTGCAGATTTGTTAGTATACTTTCCAAATACATAATTAGGAACAGGATCAAATGTTGTTGAATTAAATATTGCAAGTCCATAAGAATGATTTGATAACAATAACCCATTTGATGCTGCCGCGGCCATTTCTGAATCGTCAAAGTCCCAATCATAAGCAAATACATTTCCTTTGTATGCCATTCCCGTTACAAGTCCATCTTTAAATTGATTGGAAGCAATAATGGTACCCGTTACATGCGTAGCGTGATCAGAATCTGTGGTAGGAGTTGGTGCCACGGCGCCATCTATTTGTATTGCCCTCGCTTCAAATGCTTCGTGAGTTAATCGAATGGCATCACCATCCCAAACTCCAGCAGTCATACCTTCTCCATGTAAAGAAAGCCCTGATGTCCCACCAGCATATAACCTATTGGCTCTTGAAGTAATACCCGAATTTTCATTTGTGGTTGTTACGTACAAAGGTGTTGTACTATCTAACATTCCTTGTAAATCTGAAACACTGCCATCTGGGAGTGTAAATTGCAGTGGCCATCCTTTAGCTAAAGCAATTTGCTTGTTTAAAATAGCTTCATTTTTAAGCTTTTGACTTAAAGTTTCTAGATATATACCATTGGTTTGTTCTTTGATTAACTCAATCTCCTCTTCTGTTTGTCCAAAAGTAGCAAAGCAAGCAAAAAAACAAAAAAATGGTATAACATATTTTATGTGTTTTTTCATAATTATAGCTATTAATGTTGATTGATACTATCGCGTACTAATTGTTTTAATTCATTTAGTTCCTTTTGTAACTGTATCGTATATAAAGTAAGTTCTTCTATTTTTTCTTGCTGAATTTTCGAAATGTTTCCCAAATCAAGTCCTTCTTTTTCAACTTGTAAAGCTGAAGGCATATTGGGTAAATGACCATTACGCGCAATGAATTTTTCAACATACTCAAGTGAGTTTAAGTCATATTCACTTTTAAACACATAATCTGCCCATGTACCAGAAGCAACATCAACTTTAATTTTTTCTGTACGAATTCCTTTTTTTACAAATAGTTTATATTCATCACAATCAGTACAAGGATCAAAATCAAACCAATCTCCAATCATTGTTGTCTTTGCGTTTACCCATAATCTTCCTTCACCACCTTTACTGTTAATTCCAAGTATATTATCATACCCTCCATGAAAATTACTATACGCTCTAATACGCCAATTTTCACTGCCATCACTATGTTTAAAAGAAATTCCTCCATAAGTGTTTGGCACCTCTGCTTGTATTCTGATTTCTTGTCTATCACCCAATCTTATGTCTAAACGTGACTGAGGATTATCCGTTGCTATACCAACTCTTACTCCAGTGCCTGCATTGTTTGATGTCGCCATAAAAACAGGCTTCATAAATCCAATTAAAAAGGAATTAGGAGTATTATTTACCATGCGTCTTCCAAAAGCATATGAAAAGACATTATTTGCCTCATTTCGTTCACCTAAAGCAAATGAATTAGTCCCATTTGCTTTATTAAATTTTCCGAATGCAAAAGAATTAAAGCCATTTATTTCATTATTAATTCCTAAAGCTGTAGAAAAAATTCCGGCAACACTATTTCCGTCTCCTAATGCTGAAGATGTAGGGTCTAGTGGTATATTTGTTTCCCAATTTACTTGGGCATTCATATTAATTGTTAGAAACAGCCCAAGTATAAGGACTAAGAAGGATATTTTATTTTTCATGATTAAAAGTTTATATTACTATCCCTACTCTATTAACTTAGCTTTTCGGGTTACGCTCATTGGATATATCTATATACAAGTAGCAGTAATGAAAATTCATTACCCGAAAAATCTTGAAAAATCTTGAAAGAGGGTTAATCTTTAGAGGCTAAAATAGTATGGAAGGGTGATTACTATTTGAATAATGTAGGGCGAAACTTTAGAAAAAAAAGAAAAACAACTATAATTAAACTAGCCACTAATATTATTTTTGTCCAAGGGCTATTTGAGCTTAGTTGAAGGGGCTTTGTATTTCCAGTAAGAGTCATGGAAGCCCAAAAATAAGGAGAAGTTTGCTCAAGTTGAGCACTTTTTAAGAAATCAAGCTTTGTCTTATGTAAGGCGCTAGATTTTGTTTTTCCCTCTTCCAAATTTTTATAAAAAGTATGAAGGATTTTGCTATTCGACTTTTCATTTACATTCCAATTTGAAGCAAGAACACTCTGTGTGCCTCCGTAGAAAAAAGCTCGAGACAAACTCATAATGCCTTCCCCCATTTCCATCTTTCCAGCGGCACTCTTGCAAGCATCAAGGATGATCATATTGGTGGAGTTTTCAAAACTGTATAATTCATTTAATGAAATATCCTGATCAAAAAAAGATAACCAAGGAGTATTGCTTTTATCATATCCCGCATGTGTACTGAGGTGAACAATACTTGCGTAATTTAAACTTTCAATGAACGATGCCTTCGTTGCCTGCTCTCGTGTTCTCAAGTCCATAGAAAGAAAAGGTGCGTACTTTTTCATCTCTTGCTCGCTCAACAGTAAATCTGGCAAACTATCATTTTTAAAAATAGCTGGAGAAAAACCAATTATGGAGGTATTTGCTTGAGTTACCGTCCTTTTTATATGTTGAAATACTGAAGTGGACTGTAAATAACTTACTTCGGAATATTTCAATAGGTAATCCAAATTAATACCATCCTTATAATCCGCAATAACCAATGCTGAAAACGGCAGGTTATGTAGCTCATAGTCTGAGATAATAGTTAATTTTTTATTAGAAATCAAAGGCATAACATCAAATGGGAATAGTCTTTGAAAAACGATATACGCAGCTTTATTATATTTTTTAAAGGCAGCTTTTGTTGTAAATGGTTTGCTTAATTGCTGTTTTAGAGACTTTACTTGTTTTAGTAGCTCTGGCACATTTTTTATTTCAAAAAAGAGTGTCCTTTCAGAAGAACAGAAAATACCATAGCCCATTTTGTCATTCAAAATATATTCAATCAAGTTTTTTTCTTTATTCACGTATGTTTCCTTAGCCTCTTTTAATGATAAAATCTGCAATTCTTTTTTGTTATTATAATAGTTTGGGAATTGACTTTTTAAGGAATCTTGAAAAGATATGAGTTCATTTTTTAAGTCAATTAGCTGTTTTTGTAATGCTATTTTATGTGGAAATTTTTCAATAGCTTCTTTTAAATTAGATGTTTTATACCTCAAATCGGCCTCTTTCCTTAGCATTTTATTTGGAACTCCTAATTTAGATTTAGCTTGAACATCATTAAGATGTTCAAGCAACAATAGGGACTTATTCTTTTCCATAAGATAAAATCCTTCATAGGGATCATTTAATAGAAAACACACTTTAACAGCAAGCATGTAAGGGTCAACTCCTTTGTTGATCCAAAAAAGTTTAGACGCATCCGACTGACTGTCAAGACGTATAAGCGAGACTATTTGGTCGATTAAATAAAGCGTTTTCTTTGCATAATTAAGATAGACCTGCTTGTTCTCATTAGCGAAAGCATCCACCCAAGCCTTGGCTATATTTCCTAAGTAATGTAAAGCATCAACCCTATAAATAGAATTTTTAATTATTGAGAAGGAAGGAATCTCATTAAGCTCTTGAAATTCTTCATTTTGTTCTAGGATGGTTGTTATTGATTTTTGATAATATTTTATTCTTTCTTTGGGATCTTCTGTCTTTAAATAAAAACCTTGATTATTATAAATATCTGCTGTGGTTTCAACATCATTTGTTACAAGCAAGCCTTTTTTGTAGTAAGAATTTGCTTTTTCATTCTTATTTAATATCGAATGTGTAGCTCCTAAATTATTGTATACAGTACCCAAGCTGTTAGAATCTTTTATCTCAATATAGACTGGCAACGCTTTTTCAAAGTAATCTTTTGCCCTTTTATAATTAGTATTGCTATAAAAAAAAATATTCCCCAAATTATTATACATATTAGCAAGACGATGATCATCAGTTGATAGCAACTTTTCAATTTTTTCCTTATGCATATCTATCTTATCAAGGTACTCAATTGGGTCGTCCATTAAGCTATATACATATATGCAAGTCGCATGTAAACTGGATATCACATCTGGGTTCTCATATAAAGAGGAAGATGCTATTTCTGTTTTTAGGTACTCCAAGGCCCCAAAATAATCACCTCTATCGGCGGATATTGAAGCTAAAATTTCAATGGCGCGAGCATAATATTTATCTCTGGTGTTACCTTTTATTATTTTTTCTAAAACATAAACCCCAGTCTCCGCTTTATCCAATTTAGTGTAGTTTGCGTAAACATTGAACAAACTGTTATTCAGATGTTTACGAATGTCTTTGGGTAAAGACTCTCTAATGGACACAGCTTTTAATGTTTGTTCAATAGCCTTGTCATATTCTTTATTCCTACTATGAAGTAATCCTAACCTATGATATGTATATCCAAGTTCTTCTGTGGGGGCTAGCGTATCGACATCTATTAGAGATTGATGTATTGCTATTATCTTGTCTCCTAGAACTAAATCTGAGGAATATATAGAATCGCATTTAATTTTTAGGGATTCTTGACAATTTACGGTAATGGGCGATGTGACCAATAGAAAAAAGAGTATCCAATAAAACTGATTAAGCATATTTACTAAAATTAGAACAAAGTAAATATAAAAAAAATCAGTCAAGCATATACCTGACAGGTTCTCCTAGGTAAATTACTATTCGGGGAGTATGAGCTTACCGTACTTTGTTGGTTTGCCTGGTGTGGTAAATGGGATTCCCGAAATGTCTAATCCATTAACTATTTGCGCAGGTGAAAACTCCATCCCTGACTCAATCAATACATATGCCGCAACAGCAGACGCATGGGGAGCTGCAAATGATGTTCCAGAGATAGGCACATAAGATCCTTCCATGTTGTTAAAAGGAATACTATCTCCTTTGGCTATAAAGTCAACGGTGTATGCCCCATAGTTTGAAAAATTTGCCATTTCTGTAACGGCTCTATTCGCGGCAGCTACCGCAATCATGTTTTCCGTATCATAATTTGAAGGATAATGTGGAAAATTATCTTCTGTATCTAAATCATTGTCATTCTCTCTATTCCCTGCAGAGGTTACAAATAATACATCGTTTTCATATTTCTCTAGTAAACCATAAAAAATATCATTGGTAAGATCATCTGGGCCATCTATATCGTACCACCCTAGGCTCATGTTGATAATATCTGCTCTATCTGAGGCAAAAGAGATGGCACATAAAATGTCGAACCGACTTGCTCGTCCAGAAGCGTTGGCAACCTTAACTGGAAGAATTTGATGAGGAACTCCGAGGCCAGTTAACGTTTCATGAATTATTTTAGCAACGGCTGTACCATGAACAAGTTCGTAATCATCATAGCAATTATTATCTTGATTTACGTAGTCCCAACCAGATTTTATTTCCAAAATATCAGGGTCATACCCATTGTATAAAAACCTTTCGCTACCTATGCCAAAATAATTTGCATCAAATCCAGAATCTAATACTGCTATAGTAACACCACTGTTCGATGGAACTATCTTCGACTCAAATGATGTGTCTGGAGAACCACCAGTAAGTATATTCTCTTCATACTCATAATAAAACTCGAACTCTTTTTCCACTTTTCTAATTAATCCTTCGGGATCTACATCATCTCTAATAGAACCCAATTTATTTTCTAAGATCACGCCTGGCTTAAACTCCCATCTTTCTATAGTTTCATCACAATGTAGGCAGGTGTCATGTCTTCGTACGTTATAGTGATTTCGCAAAGTATCTTTTATGGGATTTAGAATCCCAGGTTTATATTCAACAATTAATTGGTTTGTTGAGTATATTGGGATATTGGCAGGTTGAACGGGATATTGAAAGTTCTGTTCTGTATCCGTTTCAAAAAAATCTAAATTATCTTGACATGAGAACATCGACATTGTTAATACACATAAAAAACTAAGGACTATTTTTTTCATTTTTGAGGAACTTTAAATTAAAACAGGAACTATATTATTATATAGTATCAACTTTTATCAAACATTACCCAAATTAGTAAATATTATTTTACATTTGAGAGTTACCCTACCCTATGGATGAAACCCAAGAATACTTAACCGCTCTATTGGAAGGAGATGATTTAGTCATATTAAATATTTACGATAGATTTTTTCCAAAGGTTAAATCATTTATTATTGAAAACAAGGGCAAAGAAGAAGATGTCCAAGATGTTTTTCATGATGCCCTTATGTACTTACTGGTAAAACACAGAGAAAGTCCATTACAAATACAATCGTTCGAAGCGTATTTTTTTACAATTTGTAAAAACATTTGGAGGCGAGAATTAAAAAACAAAAAAACGAGGGTAATAGATAATAAAACCGTACACTTAATAGATAAAGAAACGGATTTAAGTTTATTTATTTTGGAGCAGAAGCAATTAGAGGTTTATCTTGAAAAATTTCAATTACTTTCTGATAATTGTAAGGAGATTTTAAGCAGTTATTACAACAAATTAAGTTACGAAGAAATTCTTGAAGATTTGTCTTATGGATCCATAAACACGGTAAGACAGAGAGTTTTTAAATGTAGAGCAAAGATTATCAAATTAATCAAAGAAGATAATAGATACCGGAAATTAAAGAAATGAATCAAGATTCTGAACATAAAAATGAGGAGCAAATTCTTGCGTATGTTTTTGGAAAAATGTCCAAAGATGAAATTGACCTTTTTGAAAAAAGCATGGATTCGGATTCCGTATTAAAGGAAGAGGTATTATTACGAAAATCTTTATATCACTCATTTAATGAAGCCTCTTGGGATTCAATAGAAAATAAACCTGAATACCAAGAAATTCAACTGCTTAAGAAGAAACTTAGAGATGATGATTTTAAAACTGCCTCAGATTCAATACGAAATGCTGAAAAAACATATTTACAACAACAAATAAAGAAAACCTCTAAGGTTAAACTATATTATAAATTAATGGCAGTAAGTGCTATTGTCATTCTTTTTATTACTCTTCCATTTTTGAACCAAACCAATAGCACTGATTTGTACAATGATTATGCGAATTGGAATGAGTTGCCGTCCTCGATCGAAAAAGGAGTGACAAACAATGCCACATCTATAGAGGGAGAAGTTTTTTATAATTCTAAACAATATAGTGAAGCTATCTCTTCTCTTGAAGCTAATTTAAATAACAGTGATAAACAGAATACTTATGACTTGCTCTACTTAGGAGCCTCGTATTTTCAAACAAATGAACTGGAGCAAGCACATCTCATTTTTGATGATTTAATTAAATCAAACACACTCCAAAGTTCTTACGGCTATTGGTTTAAATTGTTAATGTATCTTAATGTTGATGATTTATTGCAAGCTAAGAAAATGCTAAATATTATCTTAGAGAACCCTGATTACTATAATCACGAAAAAGCAAAAATTTTATATAAGGAATTAACAAAATAGACATTGTTAGCGCTAGAATAATCAAGTAAACATTATCTATACTGAAAAGCCTATATTTCAGAAACACTACTATTTAATTAGACTTTCTCCACTACTAAAACGAGACAGTCCAATAACTACATCCTTTAAAATCATCTAGTCCATTTCCTTACTTACCTATGGGGAATGTTTACTTACTAGAGCACAATTAATTGAAAAAAGGATTTTTTTAATTTTTTTGGTAATGATTTTTAAATATCACTACTTCTTAATAAATAGCTTAGAAGGTACTCCCTGAAAAACTGGACTTGCAACAAAAGAGTGGACATTTAGTTAAGAGTCATGCTGCTACTTTTTGATTAAACATTTCGATTTCAAATTCTTCTATAGTTTTATACCCCAAAGTGGAGTGTATTCTTCTTCTATTGTACCAAGTTTC
>MAAC01016807.1_pt1 | contig 63092 bp, 55 predicted proteins | sample 1115981 | NCBI WGS metagenome assembly MAAC01 (sample SAMN04961126, study PRJNA320927) | seawater metagenome | isolation source: sample BD02T64 sea water enriched with oil for 64 days | place: USA:Gulf of Mexico | collected 2013-07-27 | reverse complement strand
GATGCTAAAGCAAGTACTTTTAAAGTAAATGTTTTAGAAGAAGCAATCAATAACAAGAAAAAAGTATTGTTATTCTGGTACCCAAAAGATTTTACTTTTGTTTGTCCAACAGAATTACACGCTTTTCAAGCTGCTTTAGGTGAGTTTGAAAAAAGAAATACGATTGTAATTGGAGCTTCTTGTGATACTCCAGAAGTACATTCAGCTTGGTTAAATACGCCAAAAAAACTGGGTGGAATTCAAGGGATTACATATCCTTTAATTGCTGATAGTAATAGAAACTTATCTTCTATTTTAGGTATTTTAGATATTACTGCAGAAGAGTTTGATGAGGCTACACAAACAATTCAAGTAGAAGGAGATAATGTAACATACAGAGCTACGTATTTACTTGATGAAGACGGATTGGTTTTTCATGAAGGAATTAACCACATGCCTGTAGGAAGAAATATAAACGAATATTTACGTTTAATTGATGCCTATGCACACGTTCAACAAAACGGAGAAGTTTGTCCTGCAAACTGGCAAGAAGGTGATGTTGCAATGAAAGCAAATGCTGAAGGAACTGCTGAGTATTTAGCTGTACACTAATTGTCATTGCGAGGCTTTTTTTAGCCGTGGCAATCTCATAGAAAAAAGTATTTCGTTATTTTGTAATAACGATTAAAAATCCCGAGTTATGAACTCGGGATTTTTTTTGCTTATTTAAAATGAAATTTTATAACTCAAATTCGGAATTAACAAGGCTTCTTTATAGAGATCTACTTGCTGTTTTTTAATATTGTATCGATGCCCTAAAAACTCTTTATAATTAGTCGCATTAATGATTTTTAACGATAATTTTTGTGTCGTTTTCTTTTTGTTCCACTGATAATTTACTGTGATATGCGAAACAAAGCTATTGTCTGCTTGTTGTGTAAATGGAGTGGTTTTATTGTATACGACATCTTGAGTTAAATTGGAATTTATTGTATCAATCAAAGAATAACGATCGCCACCTTGATAACTAAATCTCAAATTCACACTTAGTAAGTTCTGATTCCTTTTACCAACGGTGTATTCTTTACCAATTAAAAAATTAACTAAATAGTTCCTGTTAAATCGAGTGTTATACCAAGTATTTGTATCTGTTTTATATTCGGAGTTGAATACTGAAGCTGTAAATAAGTAATACAATCCGTTGCTAATATACTTTTCTAAAGTCAAATCGATTCCGTAATTTTTTCCTTTACCGCCACTTATATAGGTATCGTTTTCAAACCAATCTTTTTCTACGTTTAATAAAGACGTTGTACTATTTTTAATATATGGTATGTCATATAGATATTGAAAATATGGTTCAACTTTTAGACTTAGTTTACTGCTAATGTTCCAATCATAACTAAGTACAAAATGATGTGCTTTTGTAAATTCTAATTCTTTGTTTGGTGTACTCTGTGTTATTGGGTCTTTTACAAAATAGGTATGTAATTGTTCTATTCGACTGTGCAATCCATATCCAAAACTAAATTTATTTTTTTGATTCATCTGATAAGATATTCCTAACCTAGGCTCAATTGTGTATGAATTGTTTAAGGTGAATAGTTGTGCATTTATACCCGCATTCAATGTCAATTTATCAACGTTGAATGTAGAGTTTGTAAATCCAGAAAGTAAGGTGCTAAAACCATTTTTAGAGACTACGGTTTCTAGTTGTGTAGTGTTTTTTACGTCTTTTAAAAGAAAATCATAATGCATACCAACTGCACTAAAACCAGTTCTGTTTGTATGGGATGTACTAAACTTTTTATTTACAATAGATTTGAATGTAATATTGTAATTCGTATTCTTTATCTCGTTTTCTGGGCTAATTGTTAAATTATTATCTAGCTGATCCGTTTTGAATTTTAGTCCACTTGCTGAAATAGCTAATGTTGTATTTATATACGCATCGTTTTTGAAAAAATAGCGATGGTTAATTCCGGCGGCTCCCATAAATTGTGTTGCTTTTTCATTCTGACTGTCTTTTTTATATTCCCAAAGACTAACATCTTTTTTAGCAGTAGTTCCAGAATTGTCAATCAAACCTAATCCCCAAAAAGAAAAACTACCTGCTTTTTTCGTGTAAAAATTCAATTTAAAGGCCAAGTCTTGATAGTTTGTTCCTTGTGCATCTTCAGGCAAAAGAGAAGATAGTAATCCTAAAGTTGAATATCTATAATTTACTAAATAGGAAGAGTTTTTGTTTTTATTCAAAGGTCCTTCAGAAGTAAAATCAATTCCGATCAAACCAATTTCAGCACTGTGCTCGTGTTTCGAATTATTCCCTTTTCGCATTTTCATGTCAAATACTCCAGAAATGGCATTGCTATATTCAGAAGGAAATGCGCCGGTGAAAAAGTCTGAATTTGCAAGTAAATTACTACTTAAAGCAGTTAATCCACCACCACCAAAAATTCCTAAATCGGCAAAGTGATTTGGATTTGGTATTTCGATACCTTCCATTTTCCACTGAATAAACTTAGGAGCATTTCCTCTTATGATTATTGCATTGTTGCTAATGTTACTTGCTACACCAGCAAATGAAGAAGCGAGTCTTGCTGGGTCGTCAAAACCACCAGCATACCTGTTGGCTTCCTCTACACTTAATAGACGCGCACTTACCAATGCGGTTTTGTTTAGTGGTTTTTCTTTGTGTATTTTTGGTGTAATAATTACTTCATCTAACTGAGCAGTTATTTCTTTCAAGGTAATAGAAAGTTGTACTTGTTTGGCAGATGAAACCAATACATTAGTCATAATTATTGGTTCGTAACCAATACTAGAAACTTGAATATTGTGTCTGCCTAAAGAAACATTGGAAAGTGTAAATTTTCCATTTAAATCACTATTCGTACCCAATAAAGGTTTTGTGTTTAATACTACAATATTGGCTGATGGAATTGGGGTTAGTGTAGTTTCATCTAATATTATTCCTCTTAAAGTCTGTGTAGACTTTTGAGAATATAGATACGATGATATGCTACATAAAATAATAAGTAAAGAGGTTTTAAATTTCATTTGTGAATGTTTTTATACATTCACAAAGATATTTTTAGAGTTCTGATTTTGAAATACTGAATTATCAGTATTTTTAGTTATGCCAATCTTAATTTACTAGCATATTCAACCGCTTCAAAAGAATTGTTTGCCCCTAATTTTTTTAAAATATTTTGCCTGTGTGTATTTACTGTATGCACACTAATAGATAAATTACTAGAAATTTCCTTACTCAATAATCCTTCTTTTACATAGCTTAATATTTGTTTTTCTCTTTTGGATAACTCAACTCTATCTGTAGATTTCTCTACCAATTCAAATTGCTTTATTTCACCAGTTTTTATATTTACTAATTGACTAATAATACCATCAATAAGATCCTGATTAGGAGAAATGTCTAGAACACTTAAGGCCAACCATAAATTTCCTTGTGTATCTAATTCTAAAACTTGTTGTTGTTCAATTACTTTGATGTATTTATCTTGCGCATTTAAGATGCGGTATTCATTTTGTAATTTAAAATCTTTGCGTTCAGAAGCTGGTAATGAAAAATAATACTTTATCAAAGCAAGTCCGTTTTTAAGCAAGCTTAAATAATCTTCTGGGTGAATTCTAGAGTCATAATATTTAGTGCCTAACTCTTCAATTTTTTTCAAGTCATACCCAAACAAATTATGCATGTTGTTTGAATTGTAGATGTGTTCTTTTTTATGAAAATCGAAGACAGAAATTCCACTATTTTTTATAGCTGCCATTTGATCTAAAAACGGAGTCTGTTTTTCGAAAATAGTATAATCTAATTGCGAAACATCAAAAACTTGCTGACTAATAACTTGAAAATATTCTTGACCAATTTGTTCTAATTCTGACATTATAATACTTGAAATTTGATGATGTAAAAATAACTAATAAAGTATAGAACTAGGTTAAAGGTACTTTATTTTATACAATCATTGATTCTTTTTGAAGGCGAAAAAGATCACCCATAAAATGAAGAAAATTTGTAATGGAATTCGAAACCATAAATAATTTAAGCCATTGCCATTTTGTTCTCCTGTTTGATAATTTAAACTATTCGAAGCTGCTTTGATGTTTGCTGGAACCATTAATACTAAGAAAGCAATAATAGCTATGGCAACCTGATTTTGGTATTTTGGGATTAATAAACCAATCGCAAATAAGATTTCAATAATACCGGTTGCATAGACAATAAACATTTTGTTAGGTATAATGTCAGGAATCATTTTTGACATTCCATTTGTGATAACAAAATGACCAATAGCCGTAAATAGTAGCATAAAAGCAAAAGCAATTCTTCCAGATAATAAGAAGTTGTTTTTGTTAAAGAAAAGTTTAGAGATAAGAATAGATACGCAAAAGCTTATGAATAATACGAGTAGTGGTTTCATCTGTTTTATTTTTTGACAAAATTCTATTAAATTGTGAGATAAAACAATGAACCTATGTTAAGAAACCTGACGACGAATTCTGCTTAATGCTTGTGGTGTAATGCCAATATAAGAAGCTATATATTTTAAAGGAACTTCTTTAATAAGCTGCGGTCTTTCTGAAAACAATCTATCATAGCGTTCTTTGGCTGTTAAATCTAATAAAGAAAGTTCTCTTGAAGACTTTATTAAAAATAAACTCTCTGCATTTTTTCTGCCTATTTCATTTCCGATTTTTGTATTGGTATAAATGTCATTTAAATCAGTATGACTAATGCGCCATACAGTAGTTTTTGATAAAGTCTCAATTTGATATTTACTAGGTGCTTGTGTTAAAAAAGAATCGTAGGCGGAAATAAACTGGTTTTGAAAAACAAAGCCAAAAGTAAGATCGTTTTCTATTTTTGGAAAGTACATTCTCAATATACCTTTTTCTACAAATGAAAGAAAATTTTCTGTTTGTCCTTTTTTAAGGACTATTTCTTTTTTTTGAAAAGTAACAGGCTGTAATTTTGAAGAAAAATAGTCCCAATCACTATTACTCATCGGGGAAAAGGTTTCTAAGTGTTTTCTTATTTGAAGCATTTAATTTTCCTTGTTTTTCTCTTTGTTAGCTGTTTTATCTTGCTTTACCTTTTTTGTTTTTTGGATCATTAATTTAGTGTTAGTTAAACTTATTGTCAATTAATAACTTCTTTATCTTATCGGATAAGGAAAATGTATCATTAGCAGAAAGCCATAAGAAATATGAGGTGTAAACTAGAACAACAAAAAAGGAAGACCAACTGCCAGATTCTTTTAAAGCATCCATAAACATTATCATTTGTACAATTAAAAATAGTCCAGTTTTAAGAAAAAAAGATTTCAATTTTTTAAAATATTTATCTTGCTCTTCTTTTTGTTCTGGATTGTTCGGAATAATGAAATCAATTTCAAAAAGTGAGGATAACGCTTTAATTGAATCCATACTTGGTTTCTCTCCGTTTTCAATTCGTTGGATTGTACGAAGACTTAATCCGGATAATTCTGCCAATTGCGTTTGTGACCATTTATATTCTAATCTTAGCTTTTTAAGGTTGTTAGTACTTTCAGATTTCATTATTTATTCCTTTGTTTAAAAATGTATTCAAGAATACGAATAAATCGATTATTTATGGTGGACTTATTAACGTACATAATATGACACTAATGTGACACAACTCTATTTTATTGAGGTTGTACGTTTTTTAAAGGTAAATTACTGCTTATCTTTCTCTTCATTAGCTTTTTTTATAATTGCTTTTAGCCTCTCTTTATTGGCTATTTTATCTTGCTTCACCTTATTAATTTTTCGGTTCATTAATTTGGTGTGTTTGGCTTTGTTTACGGTGTTTTTTGCTTTTCCTTTTTTAGGCATTTTGTTTAAGAGAAATTTAAGTTTTTTAAATGTTAGGTATAGAGATTGTATATGTTTAAATATACTATATTTTTGGTAAATCACAAGCTCTATAAATATTGATTTATCTTTATTTTAGAAAGAAATGACAATGGGTTAGATACTTTTTAAGTTTGTTTTTTAGTGCTTTTAAAAACTAAAAGAACGCCCTTGTCTTTTTAGTCTTAAATCCATAATTACTCCGATTCCGATTATCAAGAGAGCAACTAAAATCACTCCAATTTTGATATTTAGATCTATTTTACTTTGAACAGAAAACCCAATAGCGAAAGAGAGTGAAAAGCTAGTTGTCCAAATAGTGTAATAATTAAGAGGTACAAATCTTAATCTTGTTTTCAAGTACTTTTTAAATTTAGTTAATTTTTCTTTAAACATTTCATTACTAAATGAAGGTATTTTTTCAAGTTCTAAATATTTAATATAGCTCATAATTCCTTCCATTTGTTCAGGACTTAAATCTTTTTCTTTTAGTTTATTTAAAATCTCAATGAATTTTTCAAAAGTTTTTATTTCAGATTTTTCATTCGTTTTAGAAAGTTGTTTTTTTAAAAAGATAATTGTTGCTTTCAAGTCACTTGTTTCGCCAATAGAATTAGAACCAGCTAATTCGTTTAAGTTGATGTCTAATGCATGAGATATTCTTTTAATCGTTTCTCCTGTAGGTGTCGATTCATTATTTTCAATTCGTTGAATTGTTCTTAAACTAACTCGTGATTCCTCTGCTAAATATTCTTGCGACATTCCTCTGAGTGCTCTTAATTCCTTTAGTTTTTTTGCTAAATTATTTATATTCATTTTAAAATGATTTTTATTTTAGGTAAGAGTATTTTGTTTTTTTTAATTGTTTCTTATTTTCTCATTTTTAATTGGCGAATAATCTATTTTTAATTTCCCATTCACTAAAATGTTGTAAAAGTATGATTTTATACCAGTAGACACAGTTGATTTTTCTCCATTTTGAATGTGAAAGTGTAGGTGTGGCTCAGTAGAATATCCAGAATTTCCACAAAGGCCTAAAGGCTCACCTTGTTTAATTTTTTCACCCTGCTTGACTTGAATTGAATGTTGCTTAAAATGGGCGAAAAATAAATATTCGTTATTTACGGTTTTAATAATAACCGTATTTCCTGAAGGAAAGTTTTCATCCATATTTCCAGGTTTATTATCTTTTACGCCATCAACTACCAAAACAATTTCTCCATCGCAAGGTGCAATAAGTTCTTTGCCAAATGCATAATAATCCTCGTTAGTTTTTCCGTCGGTTTTGTAAGAAAGTCCCATCTTGTTATTAATTACCATATCAAAAGCATTTTTTTGAGTTTTATCTATCACATGGAAATTTAATTTTTTGGTGTCACCACCCCATAATATGTCCCATTCCTCTTTAAAAGGAAGTCTCAGTTTACTAATGTTACGTTTAAAATTTGGCAAATTTTCATTCTTAAAAGTAGTTATTGCAAATCCATTAATATTAGAATCACCATCTATTGAAAGGTTAAGAGTTAGCACTGCACGTTCAAAACTTGTTTTATATACTGCAACACTTTCTTGTTTGTATTTAATAAACTCTCTTTTGGAAATATTTCCAGCTTTTGATTTTAAATTTGTCAAGTAAGTTGTTAGTTTATTTAGAGGCACCGCATTTTTGAAGCTGTCTGAAAATGCTGAGAAAATGGCATTATAATTACTTGCATTATAATTCTTTTCAAAAGAATCACTAATTGTTTTATAAATTGTTTTTTCGGTTTGAGAAAATATAGCATGTGTAATTAAGAAGAAAATACTGATTGATAAAATCTTCTTCTTAGATACTCTATTGTTTTTTACTAAGTTGTCTAAATTCATTTTAAATGTATTTATTGTTCTTAGCAAAAGTATAAGAGATTTATTATGAGTTGTAGCGGCAAGTTAACGTCATCTTTACGTCAACTAGTATTAACATTGAGAATTGTTCGGTTTTAATGTATTAAATTCTGTATTATTGAAAGGTAGTTAAAAACAAATGCAGAAACAATTAAACGAATTGATTCTGCATCACCTTAAAAAAGAACTATGTATATCGCTCCCTATTAATTAACTGCTTTCGGGTTCTTTGTAAATACAAAAGTATATCCCAATGCAAAGATTGTATAGATAATGGTTAAAGGAATTAATACTTCTTTAGAGTCTTTTAAATTGAAGGCTACTTTAAGTAGTGTAATTGCACCAACAGCAAAATGTATTAGGTTTCCAGTAACAAGCGGTTTGTTATAAATACCACCAATGATAGAACTTTTTGCCATCCAATTCATCATTCCAAAACCTAAATATAAAGCTCCAAGTAGTTGCATTATTAAAGCAGAAGTTTGACTTGTTTTAAGATGTAAGACGTTTAATATTTCTGCGGGTAAAAAAGACAAGCCAATTCCGATAATTCCTAAAAGTATTGCACTAGCGGTTAAAAGTATTTTCGTATTCAATATGTGTTTGTTTATTATTCAATGAATTAGTAGAGAAAAGACTTTTTAGTTAGCTAAAGAAATGTTAAACTAATTCTCTAAATCTGTTTATTCTTTGAATTGCTATAGGGTTTATGTTTCCGTCTTCTATCCAGGTGTGTATATCTCCTAAGTAGGCCATTCCTAGGTAATTAGCACTTTCTTTAAATGGCATAGAAAAACCATCTTTTAAATCGTCATAATTGTTATTGCTAATCATCGCCATTTTTTTCCCACGTAACTGTCTTCCCAATTCTTTTTTATAATGTAACAGATCAGAAAGTCTATCGAAAAAAGCTTTTAAAATTCCACTCATATTGTACCAATACACAGGGGTAGCAAAAACAATGGTATCGTATTTTGCAATAATTTCTTCCATCATTGGAATAAAATCGTCATCTGCATTTGTAAAGTCATATTCAAAATGACCAATGTTTTTGGTTTTTAAATCAATAACATCAAAAGTATTATTGGTATTCAGTTCATTAACAATTATATTGGTATCTCCGTTGCTTCTTGCACTTGCTTGGATAATTACAGTTGTATTCATGTGTTTAAATTTTAACTGTAAAATTGTAAATAAATTGAATTAAATAAGCTGGAAACCCATCAAAAAAAATGATAAGTCTACAGTTAAAATTGATAGAAAATTAATCAGATTTACATATCTTTAACCTAGTGTAGATTTTAAAAATAGAAAGTTAGAAAAATGAAATTAAATTTAGAAAAGCCTATTGTGTTTTTTGATTTAGAAACAACAGGTATAAATATAGGAACAGATAGAATTGTAGAGATTTCAATTTTGAAAGTGTTTCCAAATGGGAATAAAGAAAGTAAAACATGGTTAGTGAATCCAGAAATGGAGATTCCAAAGAGTTCATCAGAGATTCATGGAATTACTAATGAGCAAGTGGTTACTGAACCAACATTTAATGAGTTAGCTCCAAAAGTTAGTGAATTGATTGCGGGGTGTGATTTAGCAGGTTTTAATTCTAATCGTTTTGATATTCCGTTATTGGCAGAAGAATTAATGCGAGCTGGAATAGATTTTGATATGAATGATAGAAAGGCCATTGATGTGCAAGTTATATTTCATAAAAAGGAGCAACGTACATTAAGTGCTGGGTATCAGTTTTATTGCGGAAAAGAATTAGAAGGAGCACATGGAGCAGAAGCAGATACCAATGCAACGTATGAAATTTTATTAGCGCAGTTAGAGAAATACGAAGATATTGGGAAAACTGTTGATATGTTGAGTGAGTTTTCTACCCATGGAAAAAGAGCTGATTTTGCAGGTTTTATTTTAATAAATGAAGAAGGTCAAGAAGTGTTCTCTTTTGGGAAGTATAAAAACAGAACAGTAGAAGAGGTATTTAAAGAAAACCCAGGATATCATAATTGGATTCAGAAGGCAGATTTCCCGTTGTATACAAAAAAGGTATTGCGTGAAATTAAAGAGCGTATGTCTGCTCCAAAAAACGCAATGACTGATGCAGAAAAATTAAATGCATTACAGCAAAAATTTAATCTAAGATAGCTGTTGGCTCAGGCGCAGTCGAGAGCTAATTGTAGTTAAAACATGAAAAAAAGTGTATTTCTTTTACTATTTGTAACGGTCCATGTTTGTAGTCAACAAGTTTTATTTAAAGGAACTTTGTTAGATTCAAAGACGAAAAAACCTGTGGTATATGCAAATATTAGTTTTTTAAATACCAATAAGGGAATTTCAACAAATAAGGATGGAACTTTTTCTATGTATGTACAACAAAAATATACATACACTAAAGTGCATATTTCTTGCTTAAATTATAAAGACACCATTGTAGAAGCAACTGACTTAAGTAATTCAGTGTTTTTAATGCAACCAAAATTAAATGTTTTAGATGAAGTTGTGTTGTCTAAAAAAGTGAATAAAAGGATTGTATTGGATAAGGTGAAAAAGCAAGTTCATGGAGTGCATAGTGTTGGCATGAGAATGCTGGCAAAATATTTCCCCAATGAAAAGAAAAATAAATGCTGTAATTATATTTCTAAAGTGACGATTTATTTTTCTAAAAGACACAATAAAAAAGCGAAGTTTAGAGTTCGTATTTTTAATAGAGATTACAAAACGGGGTTGCCTAAAGAAGATTTACTACATGTGAACTTGCCAATAACTATAAAAGAGAAACAATTACAAATTACAGTAGATTTATCTTTGTATGATATAGAAATGCCAAAGAATGGTTTGTTTATTGCTTTCGAGAAATTGTTTATACCCTTTAATGAATATGGTAAAAAGAAAACAGCATCTATTTCAGATGTGTTTTATGCACCAATTGTTGGATTTACAAAGTATAATTATAGAAAACCGAAAGATAGAACCTATTATTACGTAAAAGGAAATTGGAGCGAATCGGCAATGAATAAAATTAATAGATTTAAGAAATTTGCTCCAGCAATATCTTTAACACTAACAAATTAAACATCAGAAATTATGTTTACAGAATATAAGAATTTACCCAATAACTCTCGAGTTTGGATTTACCAGGCCGATAGAGTTTTTACAGCACAAGAGATGGCAATTATTTCTGCTAAAGCAATTGAATTTATTGAACAATGGACACGTCATGGAGATAATTTAAAAGGATCGTTTACCATAAAGTACAACCAGTTTTTGGTAGTTGCTGTAGATGAGGGTTTTAACAACGTATCAGGATGTTCAATTGATGCATCTGTTCGTTTTGTACAGCAATTAGAAAATGAGTTAGAGATAGACTTGATGAACAAAATGAATGTGTCTTTTAAAGACGGTGACAACATCAATATTGTGAAACTTTCAGAATTTCAACAGTTTGCAAAAGAGCATAAAATCACCAAAGATACCATTGTCTTTAACAATATGGTGCAAACCAAATCAGCAATAGAATCAGAATGGGAAGTACCCGCAAACCAAAGTTGGCATAATCGTTTTTTAGTGTAATTGTATGAAAAGAATTTTTGTTGTTATTGCAGTTTTATGTGTTTGTGTTATTAATGGGCAATCAAAAAAACCATTAGTAACTTCTGATGCGAAAGCGCAAAAGAAATGGGTAGATAACATCCTTAAAAAGATGACTGTCGATGAAAAGATAGGTCAACTTTTTATGGTGCAAGCCTATTCTAATTTAGAGGATACCCATGAAAAGGTTATTACCGATATGATACAAAAACATCATGTAGGTAATTTGATTTTTATGCAAGGAACTCCAGAAAAACAAGCGGTATTAAATAATAAGTATCAAGAACTTTCTCAAATTCCTTTACTTATTGGTTTTGACGGCGAATGGGGATTAGATATGCGTTTGAAAAATGCATTCCGTTATCCTTGGAATATGACGTTGGGAGCTATAACGAACAATGATTTAATAAAAGATTTTGGTGCTCGAGTTGGAGAACATTGTAAACGATTGGGAATTCATATCAATTTTGCACCTGTGGTAGATATCAATATCAATCCTAAAAACCCAATTATTGGAAACCGTTCTTTTGGAGAGAATAAAGACAATGTTACAGATAAAGCAATAGCATTTACAAAAGGGATGCAAGGTGTTGGAGTGTTGGCAAATGCCAAACATTTCCCTGGTCATGGGGATACCGCTTCAGATTCACATCATACCTTGCCGGTTGTAGATTTTGATATGAAAAGGTTGGATACATTAGAATTGTATCCATACAAAAAACTCTTTAGAGAGAATTTAGCAAGTGTTATGACAGCTCATATGAGCATTCCGAAGTTAGAGCCAAACAAAAAATTACCATCCTCATTATCTAAAAAAATTGTTACCGATTTATTGATTGATAAAATGGGGTTTAAAGGTTTAATTATTACTGATGGTCTAAACATGAAAGGAGCTGCCAACTACTCTACATCTTCAGAAATTGATTTAGCTGCAATCTTGGCTGGAAATGACATACTGCTTATTCCGCAAGATGTACCTGCAACAGTAAAATTATTTAAAAAAGCAATTAAAGATAAGAAGTTAACTATAAAAAGATTGAACCATTCAGTACGAAAAATTCTAATGGCAAAATATTGGGTAGGATTACACAACTATAAACCGGTTTCTTTAGATAATTTGCACGAAGATTTAAATTCTAAGACCGATGTTTTACTGCATAGAGAATTGGTTAAAAAATCGATTACAGTTGTAAAAAACGAGAAAGACATCATTCCGATTCAAAATTTAGAAAAGCAAAAAATTGCCTATGTGAAATTTGGGGAAGATGATAGTACACCGTTTATTACTATGCTTAAAAATTACGCCAAAATAGATGTAATCTCTGGTGTAAGTTCTTCTGAAATATTGTCTAAGTTGAAACAATATAATTTGGTAATTATTGGATATCATACCTCTAATGCACATCCATGGAAAGGCTTTAAATTCAAAAAGAATGATATTGCTGCAATTCAGGAAATAGCCGAAGAGAAAAAAGTTATTTTAGATGTTTTTTCAAGTCCATATAGTTTGTTAGATTTTAAAGCATTCAAAAATATTGAAGGATTAGTTGTATCATTTCAGAACAGTAAAGTAGCACAAGAAATTTCTGCTCAAATACTGTTTGGTGCCATTAAAGCCAAAGGAAAATTGCCTGTAAGTATCAATAATAAATTCAAAGAAGGTTTTGGTTTAGTGACATCCACCTTAAGCAGATTGCAATATGGAGTGCCAGAAGAAGTGAAAATGTCTTCAGTTAGATTGTCTGAAATTGATGTAATCGCAGAAGAGGTGATGAAAAAAAAAATGGCACCAGGAATGCAAATTTTGGTAGCAAGATCAGGGAAGGTAATCTATCAAAAAAGCTTTGGATATCATACAAATGATACCTTAAGAAAAGTTAAAAACTCTGATTTGTATGATGTTGCTTCTATGACAAAAATATTGGCAACATTACCAATGGTTATGAAGGCAGAGGGAGAAGGAAAATTTAGAATTGCAACCAAATTAAAGCACTTATTACCAGAGTTAAGAAATACCAATAAAGATACTGTAACTTTAAAGGAGATGTTATCTCATAATGGACGTTTGAAAGCTTGGATTCCTTTTTATAAAGGAACTCAAGATAGTATAACTGGTAAAAACCTTTCTGCCTTTTATCAAACAACAAAAACTAAAAAATTCGGAATCAATGTTGCTGAAAATTTATACTTGCAAACTTCGTATAAAGATTCTATTTTTCATTATATTAAAACTGCTGATCAACGAGAAAAAGAAGGCTATAAATACAGCGATTTAGGGTATTATATATTGAAAAAAACATTGGAAAGAAAGTATAAAAAGCCATTAAATCAGTTAACGCAAGATTATTTTTATACATCACTTGGAGCAAATAGAACTAGTTATTTGCCATTAGAGAAATACACAAAAAACGAAATTGTTCCGACTGAGAATGATGCGTATTTCAGAAACCAACGATTGCATGGTTATGTGCACGATATGGGAGCTGCAATGCTAGGTGGAGTAGGCGGACATGCAGGGTTGTTTTCTAATGCAAATGATGTTGCTAAGATTATGCAAATGTATTTACAAAAAGGGTTTTATGGAGGCAAACGATTTTTAAAAAGTAGCACTATAGCTAAGTTCAACAAACGCTACTACGCAGATAAAAAAATACGCCGTGGTTTAGGCTTTGATAAACCACAATTAAACCCTGATGTAGAAGCAACTTGTGGTTGTGTTTCTGATAAAAGTTTTGGACATAGTGGCTTTACAGGAACCTATACTTGGGCAGATCCCAAAAGCAGAATTGTATACGTTTTTTTGTCAAACAGAGTATATCCAACTATGGATAATAATGGACTTATTAAAGAGAATATTAGAACAAAAATACAACAAGTAATTCAAGATGCTATTCTGTTGGAGTAGATGAAAATTTGCTATAAAGCAATGCAATAAGAAGTGTTGTGAAAAAGTACATGCCAGCTATTTTTACCTCATAAAAACTATAAACTATTAAAGTTTGTAGTAGGTAGAAAATAGGAAAAACGCTCATTCCAATTCCAAATCTAAACGTATCAATAAATTCAATTTCATCAATTTTTTTTGAGATGAGTCTCCATAATATCCACGGAAATATACTATTCAGTATAAATGGCAGCTTAAATAGTTTCCCATAATTAAACCTAGATGATGAAGTGTTTATATTTCCAGATTGAACCATTTTATTAACATTGGTTACCTTGGTGAAATCAACTTGATGATTGTTGAGTTTTTTTAGTGTGATGTCATAGTTTTCATCAAAAGGAATATGAACCGATAGCTCTTTTAATTGGCTAGAAACCGCCTCTTTTATTTTTTTTATTGAAGGGTTTATTTCATGAGGATTGTAGAAGTCATTTGCAATAATTGGTTTCCCATAATTAATAGCAACTTTACTCGGAAATTGACTTGAGTTTTGATAGGTAACACCCACTGGAATAACTGTAATTTTTAACTCTGGGTATTTCTCTAATGCACCAAAAAGGATTCTTGTAAACCCTTTGCTAATAGTTCTAATGGTTCTTCTTCTATCATGACTCCCTTCTGGGAAAATCATTAAAGCTTGTTGCCGATTTAAGATATCATAACAATCATTAAATACTTCGGTATTTTTAGAAAGTTCTTTAACGCCATCTCTAATTCTATAAATAGGCATTAAGTTTAGTGTTCCTAAAAATTTCTTTACAATTGGTTTTTTAAAGATTGCAGCTCTTACTAAATAATGGGTAATTCTAGGTGTATTGGTGGTAACCATTAACGGGTCCATCAATCCATTAGGATGGTTGACAGCAAATAAAACAGCTCCTTTTTTGGGGATGTTTTCTCTACCTACAATTTTTATCTTTTTTGAGTAAAAAAATAAACCTGACCGAACGTAAATTTTAAATAAGTTGTACCACAGTTTTTTCAAAAGAAAGAATAATTAAAAGCCTTGAGCAATTTTTTTAAGTTTTGATGCGTCTACTAAAGTAATGTTTTTTCCTTTTAATGAAATAACACCTTCTTTTTTTAATTCTGATAATAACCTGATTGCAGATTCAGTAGCGGTTCCAATAATATTGGCAATATCTTCTCTCGATAAATGAATATTTAAAATATTGTTTAAATCGTGTCCGAATTTTTCTTCTAAATTGATTAACATTTCTGCTAAACGTTGTTTCACCGTTTTCTGCGCCATGTCTACAATAACATTATCTGCACTCTTTAGTGATGAGGCAAGATCCTTTAAAACATTCATAGAGAATTCTGAATTTTTCTCTAAATCTTTAATGATTTCTTCTCTTGGGATAAAACAAACTTCCATATCATTAATTGCGGTTGCTTTTAAGTTGGCAACTTCATCATTAATCAAACTTCTCTCTCCTAAAATATCTCCTTTATGTACCAAATGAATAATTTGATCTCTACCATTAGAACTCATTTTAGAAACCTTACATATTCCATCACTAATACAAAATACACCATTAATATGATCACCTTCTTCAAAAAGAACCTCTCCTTTTTTGATAATTCGAGAAGTTTTACAAGCAGAAATCCGTACTAGTTCTTCTTTGTTTAAAGATTTTAAGGAGTTTAATTGTCTAACAATACATTGTTCACACTTACTCATTCAGCGATTTATTTTGGGTATATCAAATATACTTAAAAACTGATAATTATCATATTATAACGAAAAGAATCAACAGAACTTTGTCGTAGGCATTTAGAGTAAATAATTATGAACGATTTATTATGTTACCATTGTGGTAATGTTTGTGATAGTATGTCAGTTGCTATAGAAGAGAAATTCTTCTGTTGTAATGGCTGTAAAACTGTTTTTGAACTATTTTCTGATAACGATTTAACCTGTTATTACGATTTAGACCAAAACCCAGGTGTAATCCCAGAAGAAATTCAGGGTAAGTACGATTTTTTAGGCAATCAAAAGATTGTAAATAAGTTGTTAGAGTTTGATGATAATGATACGCAAGTAGTTTCATTATACATTTCTCATATACATTGTAGTTCTTGTATTTGGGTGCTAGAAAATCTACATAAACTTCAAAAAAATATAATTGCATCTCAAGTTGATTTCCCAAAAAAAACAATTCGAGTTACCTATGATTCTTCTTTAACAAGTTTGAAAGAATTGGTGTTGTTGTTGAGTTCTATTGGGTACGAACCCTATATCAGTTTAGAAGATTACGAAGTAGGAAAAAAGAAAATTGATAGAACCTTGTTGTATCAACTCGCCATTGCTGGTTTTGCTTTTGGAAATGTGATGTTTTTATCTTTTCCTGAGTATTTTGAAGTAAACGAATTTTGGTTAGAACAGTATAAATATACCTTTAGATGGTTAATGTTTAGCTTCTCTTTACCCGTTGTTTTTTATTCAGCTAAAGGATATTTTGTTTCTGCATATAAAGGTGTAAAATCAAAGGTTTTAAATATAGATGTTCCAATAGCCTTAGGTATTTCTGTATTGTTTATTAGAAGTAGCGTCGAAATTATTTTTGATGTAGGAACTGGCTTTTTTGACAGCTTAACGGGATTGGTTTTCTTCTTATTAATAGGTAAGTTCTTTCAACAAAAAACCTATAGTTTTTTGTCCTTTGAGCGCGACTTTAAATCCTATTTTCCAATTGCGGTAACTAAAATTAATTCAGACAGATCAGAAGTGAACACCCAGATATATGATGTTGTAAAAGGAGATCGGTTATTAATTAGAAACCAAGAATTAATTCCGGTAGATGGAGTTTTAATTTCTGGGAATACGAATATAGATTATAGTTTTGTGACAGGAGAATCGGTTGCTGTTGAGAAAGTTTCTGGAGATAAAATATTTGCAGGAGGAAAGCAATTAAACGGAATTATAGAAATGGAAGTCGTAAAATCTGTTTCGCAAAGTTATTTAACACAGCTTTGGAGTAATGATGTTTTTAATGGTATAGATACATCAAAATTTAAAACACTTACAGATACTATAAGTAAACAATTTACCATTTATGTGTTGTCAATAGCGGTGATTTCAACCCTTTTTTGGCTGTATGCTGACCCTAGCAAAGCGTTAAATGTGTTTACAGCGGTATTAATTATAGCATGTCCTTGTGCAATAGCATTGGCTGCACCATTTACGTTAGGTAATTTATTACGAATCTTAGGGAAGAAAAAATTCTACATAAAAAATGCTTCGGTGATTGAAAAAATGGCTGCAATTGATGCCGTTATTTTTGATAAAACAGGCACCTTAACATCCACAAAGAACAGTAAGATAACCTTTGTGGGAAAAGTGTTGAAGGATGATGAGCGGTTATTGATACAGAATACGGTAAGAGTCTCAAATCACCCATTAAGTAGAATGCTGTATGATTCTTTTAAAACTGTAAAACATGTTGATTTAGATGTTTATAAAGAATTTTTAGGGAAAGGAATACGAGCCACTTTTAATAATCGAACTATTAAAGTTGGTTCGCCTTCTTTTGTTGAATATAATTCAGAAAAACCACTTTTTGAAACGGCAATTCATATCCGTATAAATGATGTGTATTATGGTAAATATGTGTTTAAGAATGCATATCGAAAATACATGAAACGGTTATTTTATAAACTAAAAAATAACGTTAGTCTCTCCATTTTATCTGGGGATAATGAAGGCGAAAGGGCATATTTAAGAAAGCATTTACCCAAGAAGGTAAACTATTTATTTAATCAAAAGCCGGAAGATAAATTGGCATATATAGAATCGCTTCAAAAAGAAGGCAAAAAAGTGATGATGATTGGAGACGGTTTAAATGATGCAGGAGCTTTAGCACAAAGTGATGTGGGAATCTCGTTGTCAGAAAACATAAACGTATTCTCGCCAGCCTGTGATGCTATTTTAGATGCTACTAAATTTAAAAACATTGCAACGTATTTACTAGTGTCAAAAAAAGCAATCAAGATTATAAAATACAGTTTTGTGCTTTCTTTATGTTATAACGCAGTTGGGTTATATTTTGCAGTAACTGGTCAATTAGAACCGGTAATTGCGGCAATCTTAATGCCGTTGAGTTCAATAACCATTGTTGTTTTTACAACAATTATGACTAATCTATTAGGGAAGAAAGTAAATAACTAAAATTATGAGTGTACATATTGAAGCAAAAAAAGGAGCTATTGCAGAATCTATACTGTTGCCAGGAGATCCGCTAAGAGCAAAATGGATTGCAGATACTTTTTTAGAAAATGTAGTTTGTTACAACAAAGTTAGAGGAATGTTAGGCTTTACAGGAATTTATAAAGGAAAAAGAGTTTCTGTTCAAGGCACAGGAATGGGGATTCCGTCTGCATTAATTTATGCAAATGAATTAATTACTCAATTTGGAGTTAAAAATTTAATCCGTGTAGGATCCGCAGGTTCCTATCAAAAAGAAGTGAAAATAAGAGACATAGTGTTGGCCATGGCAGGTTCTACAACATCTGGAATTAACGCGCAACGTTTTCATGGAGAAAGTTATGCCCCAACAGCAAGTTTCGAATTATTTAACAAAGCAGTTATAGCTGCTAAAAAAATGAATATTCCAATCAAAGCTGGTAATGTGTTGAGTTCAGACGAATTTTATACAGACAATTTTGAAGGCTACAAACACTGGGCAGAATTTGGGGTTTTGTGTGTAGAAATGGAAACCGCAGGGTTGTATACAGTAGCTGCAAAACACAATGTAAATGCATTGACAATCTTAACCATATCAGATAGTTTGGTTACCAAAGAAAAAACATCTGTAAAAGAAAGAGAGCTTACTTTCAAAGAAATGATTTTAATTGCTTTAGACACAATTTAACATGACATCATTAGTTCAAAAATACAATATTCCGGGTCCAAGATATACAAGTTATCCAACTGTTCCATATTGGAACAAAGAAGGAATTTCTAAAGAAAATTGGATCAATAGTTTTCAAAAAGCATTCAAAGAATCAAATCAATCAGAAGGAATTAGCTTGTACATTCATTTACCTTTTTGTGAGAGTTTATGCACCTTTTGCGCCTGTCATAAACACATTACCAAACGTCACGAAGTAGAAGAAGATTATATAGATACCGTGTTAAAAGAATGGAAATTGTATGCAGGTTTGGTGGATGAAAAACCAATGATTAAAGAAATACATCTAGGAGGAGGCACTCCTACTTTTTTTTCAAGTGATCAACTTAAAAAATTAATGAATGGTTTGTTCCTGTATGCAGACAGACATAAGAATTATGAATTTAGTTTAGAAGGACACCCAAATAATACTTCTGAAGATCAGCTACAAACCTTGTTCGATTTAGGCTTTACTAGAATTAGTTTTGGAGTGCAGGATTATGATCCAATTGTTCAAAAAGCAATTCATAGAATTCAACCTTTCGAAAATGTAGAAAAAGTAACCAAATTATCTAGAGAAATAGGATATAGATCTGTAAGTCATGATTTAATTTTTGGGCTGCCATTTCAAACCAAAGAAAACATAATTGAAACGATCAAAAAGACAAAAAAACTTAGTCCAGATAGAATTTCATTTTATAGTTATGCACATGTTCCTTGGATAAAAGGAGTGGGGCAAAGAGGTTTTAACGAAGATGATTTACCACAAGATGAAAAGAAAAGAGAATTGTATGAAATTGGAAAGCAATTATTTTCTGAAATGGGCTATGTAGAAATTGGAATGGATCATTTTGCGTTAAAAACCGATACCTTGTATACAGCAACTAAAGAAAAAACATTACACCGCAACTTTATGGGGTATACAGCCAATAAAACGCAATTAATGATTGGTCTTGGAATGTCTTCAATATCAGATTCTTGGTATGGGTTTTCTCAGAATGTTAAAACGGTTAAAGAATATCAAAAGATTGTGAATGAAGGTGAGTTGCCAATTTTTAGAGGACACTTATTATCCGAAGAAGATTTAATTGTTCGTAAACACATATTAAACATCATGTGCCACTTTAAAACGAGTTGGAATTTGAAAGAAAAACAAATTGTTGATTTAGAAAAGCAAACCGAGTTATTAGCAGAGATGGCTCAAGATGGATTGATACACATACGTGAAAATTCAATTGAAATTCCTGAGCATGCAAGACCTTATGTGCGTAACATTTGTATGGCTTTTGATATGTATTTACAAAAGAGTAAACCAGAAACGAGCTTATTTTCTATGACTATTTAAAAATTTTTTAGAAAAGATCGAAACATGACAAATGTCATGTTTTTAGTAAAGCTTCCAATGTAATTTTGTATCTCAAATCAGGCAGATATGAGCGTTATTTATTTACTACTTACACTAAGCATTTTAGTGGCAATCATTTTTTTTATAGCATTTATTTTTTCGGTAAAGAAAGGGCAGTACGATGATACGTACACGCCATCAGTCCGCATGTTGTTTGATGATGAAATCGTAAAAGAGAAAAATTAACAAATTAGATACTTAATACAAATAGATTATGGAAATGCAACAATTTTATTACGATAACAAGATCGTAAAGAAGTTTATCTACGCAACCTTACTATGGGGGATTGTGGGGTTCTCTGTAGGTTTACTTCTTGCGTTTATGTTTTTGTTTCCCAATTTAACCGATGATATTTCATGGTTGAGTTTTGGGCGTTTAAGACCATTACACACAAATGCAGTAATTTTTGCTTTTGTAGGAAATGCAATTTATGCCGGAATTTATTATTCATTACAACGATTGCTAAAGGCAAGAATGGCAAGCGATTTTTTAAGCAATTTTAATTTCTGGGGATGGCAATTGATTATTGTTGCCGCAGCAATTACGTTGCCATTAGGATACTCAACATCTAAAGAATACGCAGAGCTAGAATGGCCAATTGATATAGCTATTGCCTTAGTGTGGGTTGCTTTTGGTGTAAACATGATTTGGACCATCTTACAAAGAAGACAACGCCATTTATATGTTGCTATTTGGTTTTATTTAGGAACTTTTGTAACCGTTACTGTGTTGCATATATTTAATAGTTTGGCATTACCTGTAGGGGCTTTAAAAAGTTATTCAGTCTATGCTGGAGTACAAGATGCCTTGGTGCAATGGTGGTACGGACATAATGCTGTGGCATTTTTCTTAACTACCCCATTTTTAGGACTGATGTATTATTTTGTGCCTAAAGCAGCAAATAGACCTGTGTATTCGTATCGATTATCAATTGTGCATTTCTGGTCGTTAATCTTTATTTATATCTGGGCAGGGCCACATCACTTACTATATACTTCTTTACCAGATTGGGCTCAAAATTTAGGAGTTGCATTTTCGGTAATGTTATTAGCGCCTTCTTGGGGTGGGATGATCAACGGATTGTTGACGCTTCGTGGAGCTTGGGATAAAGTAAGAACAGACCCAGTTTTAAAATTCTTTGTAGTTGCAATTACCGGCTATGGTATGGCAACTTTTGAAGGACCTCTGTTATCCTTGAAAAATGTAAATGCAATTGCACATTATAGTGACTGGATTATTGCACATGTACATGTTGGAGCAATGGCATGGAATGGGTTTTTTACTTTTGGGATGATTTATTGGATGGTGCCTAGAATGTTTAAAACAAAAATCTATTCTGTAGCCTTAGCAAATGCGCACTTTTGGATCGGGACTTTAGGGATTATTATGTACACATTACCAATGTATGTAGCAGGTTTTGTACAGGCATCAATGTGGAAACAATTCAACCCAGATGGAACACTTGCCTATGGAAACTTTTTAGAAACAGTAAATGAAATAGTGCCAATGTATTGGATGCGTGCTATTGGAGGAAGTATGTTTATTCTGGGTGCATTTATCATGCTGTATAACATGGTTAGAACCATAAAATCTGGTAGCGATGTTACAGATGATTTGGCAGAAGCACCAGCATTACAAAAAGTGTCTAAATATAGAACAAAAGGAGAAGGATGGCATACTTGGTTAGAACGTAAGCCTATTAAATTAACCATTTATGCAACCATTGTTATTTTAATTGGTGGTATTGCGCAGATTGTACCAACGCTATTGGTAAAATCAAACATTCCAACTATTAGTAACGTAAAACCATATTCTCCTTTAGAGTTAGAAGGAAGAGATATTTATATTAGAGAAGGTTGTGTTGGATGTCACTCTCAAATGATCAGACCTTTTAGAAGTGAAGTAGAGCGTTACGGAGAATATTCAAAAGCAGGAGAATTTGTGTACGATCATCCATTTTTATGGGGATCAAAACGTACAGGGCCAGATTTGCATAGAATTGGAGCTAAATATTCTGATAGTTGGCATTTAAATCACATGTATGATCCTCAAAGTACATCTCCAGGTTCTATTATGCCAGGATACAAATGGTTGGTTAGAGATGAACTAGATAAATCTGCTACAGTTACAAAGATGAAAGCCATGGTCACTCTAGGGGTTCCTTATTCTGAAGAGGAAATTACCAATGCACAACAACATATGACAGCCCAAGGAACACAAATTGAAAAAAACCTTTATGCCGATCCTGATTTTGTGAAAAATTACGAAGCTGATAAGAAATATGCTAAAGAAAATGGAGAGCCATTTATAGAAATGAGAAACAGAGAAATTGTTGCTTTAATTGCCTATTTGCAAAGACTTGGTACAGATATTAAGGTAAAAGATATTCAGGCAGCTTTATTAACTAATAAAAAATAAAAAACCATGTTTAGATTTGTAAAAAATTATATGGAGAACATCACTGGAATAGAAATTTATCCACTGATTTCATTACTCATCTTTTTTACTTTTTTTGTAGTTCTTTTTTGGTGGGTGTTTACCTCTAAAAAAGAATACATAAAAACAGTGAGTCAAATCCCTTTAAATAATTAATAAAACGGAATCAAAATGAAAAAATATATCATAGCAATCGCATCAGTGTTCTTCATTTTTACAATGCCGTTTATCTTTGCCGAGATAACCGAAAGTTACGAAGAACCGTATAATTTTCTTGAAACCCCTTTACCATTAACGGTATTAATTACATTCTTATGTGTATTGATAATGTTGGTTTGGCTATTGGTTGTCGCTCTGAAAAAAGTACAAGACTTAGAGGATGAAAAAAAGGGGATTACTCGAGGAAAAGCTAAAAACAATTTTACTGTTTGGGCAAAAGAAATCATTCAAAAATGGACTCATGCAAAAGCAGTAGAACAAGAGGAGGAAATTATTTTAGACCATAACTACGATGGCATAAAAGAGCTAGACAATTCTTTACCGCCATGGTGGGTGTATATGTTCTATGCAACGATTGTTTTTGCAGTTGTTTATCTAGTTCGTTTTGAAGTAATGGACGGAGATAACCAAATAACTGAATATAATAAGGAGGTTGCAGAAGCAAAAGAATCTTTAAATAAATACAAAGAAACCGCTACTGACTTAATTGATTTGAATACAGTAACATTATTAACTGATACTAAGGATCTAAATAGGGGAAAAGCTATTTTCAAATTGAACTGTGCTGCTTGTCACCTTGCAGATGGTGGAGGTGCTATTGGCCCAAACTTAACGGATGAATATTGGATTTTAGGTGGCGGAATTAAAAACGTCTTCAAAACTGTTTCTGAAGGAGGTAGAGCTGGCAAAGGAATGGTTGCTTGGAATAAAACGCTAAAACCTGTAGACATCGCAAAAGTATCTAGTTATATATTGTCATTACAAGGAACTAGGCCTGCCAAACCTAAGAAAGCAGAAGGAGATATTTGGGAAGAAGAATAATATAAAAATAAAGATTTTTTAAGAGCAAAATGGAAACACCCAAGGGCGAACAATTTCGAGATAGTATTGGAACCATCAACAAAGAAGGCAAACGTTCTTGGGTGTATCCTAAAAAACCAAGTGGACGGTTTTATACCTATAGAAGCTGGGTGAGTTATTTTTTACTCATCGCTTTATTATCTGCTCCCTTTGTGAAAATCAATGGAAACCAGTTTTTACTATTCAATGTTTTAGAACGGAAATTTAATGTTTTTGGTTTTCCTTTTTGGCCGCAAGATTTTCACCTATTGGTCATGTCAATGATTATTGGAGTGGTGTTTGTTATTTTATTTACTGTTGTTTTTGGACGTATTTTTTGTGGATGGATTTGTCCACAAACCATTTTTTTAGAAATGGTTTTTAGAAAAATAGAATATTGGATTGATGGGGATAGAGGAAAACAAATTCGTCTAGAAAAACAAGCTTGGAATGCAGAAAAAATAAAAAAGAAATTGCTAAAATGGTTCCTGTTTTTTATCATTTCATTTATCATCGCTAATGTGTTTTTAGCTTATTTAATAGGTGGTGATGAGGTGATAAATTATGTTACAGGTTCGCCTTTTGATAATTTAAATACCTTAACATCTCTAATGATATTTACAGGTGTATTCTATTTTATATTTGTTTGGTTTAGAGAACAAGTATGCATTATTGCCTGTCCTTACGGACGATTACAAGGTGTTCTATTGGATAATAAAACCATTAATGTAGCCTATGATTTTGTACGGGGAGAAAGAGAAGAAGGTAGGGCCAGATTTAAGAAAAACGAAGATAGAGTTGCTTCAGGCAAAGGTGATTGTATTGATTGTTTTCAGTGTGTGCACGTGTGTCCAACCGGAATTGATATTAGAAATGGTACGCAATTGGAATGTGTGAACTGTACCGCGTGTATTGATGAATGTGATGATATGATGGATGCTGTTGGATTGCCTAAAGGCTTGATTCGTTTTGCAAGCGAAGACAATATTGAAAAGAAAGAACCTTTTCAGTTTACTCCAAGAATGAAAGGGTATTCGGCAGTTTTATGTATTCTAATAGGACTTTTAATAGGAATGCTCTTTTTAAGAAATGATGTAGAGGCAACTGTTTTAAGATTGCCAGGGCAGTTATATGAGCATAAAGAAGGTGATATGATCAGCAATGTATTTACTTTTAAAGTGATTAATAAAACAACGAGAGAGATAGAAGATGTGAGTTATAAATTGCTGTCTCATAAAGGAACCATTGTTTTGGTTACCCATACAAATTTTGTGATTCCCAAACAGGGATTAGCAGAAGGAACGTTATTTATAGAAATACATAATTCGTTGCTTAAAAAAGACAAAATTAAACTAGAAATAGGCGTGTATAGTGATGGTGAATTGATAGAAACTACCACCACAAATTTTCTAGGCCCTAGAAGTTATAGATAATATAATAAAACAACATCAAATGAAAATTAAATTAAATTGGGGATTCGGAATTGTGTTAGCATTTATTGGCTTCATTAGTTTTATCATGTATTTTGTAATTACAATGAGTACCAATAATAATTACAAACACGATTTAGTGGCTAGTGATTATTACAATAGAGAGTTAAATTTTCAAAAAAAGATTGACGCAACTAAAAATGCCGCAAAACTAAAAGAGAATATAAAAATTGAACGTTCAAAAGAAGGGGTGAAAATTATTTTCCCGGCTCAATTTGAAGCGAAATTAATCAAAGGAAACGTGTTCCTATACAGACCATCTAATAAACAATTGGATTTTGAAATGCCTATAGCAGTTTCAGATTCTTCTTATTTGCTCATGCCTGACAAACGTTTATTGGATGGTCGATGGAACATTATTGTTGAATGGACGTATGCTAAACAAAGCTACTTATTTAAAAAAGAAATTTTCTATTAAATGTTATTTACGGCACTTCTGTTTGGGCTTTTAGGCAGTTTTCACTGTATAGGCATGTGTGGTCCTATTGCTTTTATGTTGCCAGTAGATAGAACTAATAAAACAAAAAGAGTACTACAGATATTCATGTATCACATGGGTAGGTTGATTACATACGGTATTTTAGGGCTCCTTTTTGGTTTGTTGGGCAAAGGATTCTATTTCTTTGGATTTCAGCAGTATCTTTCAATTATTATTGGAGTAATTATGATTTTGATAATTGTTTTTCCAAGTAAAACAGTCAATAGATTTAGCATAGCAAAACCTGTTTATAAACTATTATCTGGAGTAAAAAACAGATTAGGGAAACAGCTGAAAAAGAAACGAAACGATACTTTTTTTACCATTGGATTTTTAAATGGGTTTTTGCCTTGTGGATTGGTGTATATGGCAATATTTGCTTCAATTGCTACTGATAGTGCAATAAGTGGTAGCTTATATATGATGCTTTTTGGATTGGGGACAATTCCGTTAATGACGGTTTTTGTGTACCTAGGGAATTTTACAACAGGTTTGGTTCGGAAAAGAATTCAACAGTTTATTCCGGTTGCCGTGGTAGTGATAGCCATATTATTTATTTTACGTGGAATGGGATTAGGAATCCCATATGTTTCTCCAATTCATATTCACGAAATGGTCGATGGAGGACAGATGTGTCATTAGGAGGTTTGGAAGTTGCAAAGTTTTAGAGTTGAAAAGGAGTAAAGTCTCTTAGAAATAGGTGTCATTCCGAACGAAAAAAGAGAAGGGATCTCATTATAATAGAGAGGTAGAGTTTCAGCGTTTCAAAGCTGTTGCGTAACAAAGTTTGTTTAGTAGTAGTTAAAGTATTTTTTTCTAGTAATTATTTTTTAAATTCCACTAACCACTAACCACTAACCACTAACCACTAACCACTAACCACTAACCACTAACCACTAACCACTAACCACTAACCACTAACCACTAACCACTAACCACTAACTTTTCTTCTTTCTTCCCCAATAGGCAGCCAACGCCATACCAGAGAAAACATCCCAGATTCCCCAAAAAGCAGCCAATAAAGCCATGCCGCCAAGACCTTCAAAGAACCCAAAGATTAATAACAAGCCTAAGCCACCATTCTGAATTCCTGTTTCCATAGCGATTGTTTTGGTGTCTGCTTTGTTCAGTCCAAATGCTTTGGCTGTGTAGTAACCAAGAATGAATGCGAAGATGTTATGGAATATTACTAAGAATACTACTAAGTGAATATAATCTGTAAAAATGTCTAAATTCTGTGAAAAAGCGATAAAAATTAATGCAATAAATACTAGCATAGATAAAGGTTTTAATACCTTTTCAATTTTTGAAGCCATTATAGAATGGTAATGTTTTATCAACATTCCTGCAATTAATGGGATTCCTAAAATTAATAAGACCAACTTGAACAAGTCATAAGGATTCAATTCTACAGTTTGTAAAATAATATTTGTTGGCTCGTACAAACTTCCCCAAAAATGCAAATTAAACGGCGTCATAAAAATACAGATTAACGTTGCAAAAGCGGTTAAACTTACAGACAATGCTGCATTTCCTCCAGCCATCTTACTGAAGAAATTAGATACATTTCCACCGGGACATGCAGCAATCATCATCATCCCTAAGGCAAAACTAGGATGAGGTTCGATGATTAAAATGGCAAAAAAAGTAGCGGCTGGTAATAAAAAAAATTGCGATAAAACACCGACAAAGACAATTTTAGGATTTTTGAATAAACGTTTAAAATCATCTAAAGTAATTCCCAGTGCAACACCAAACATAATAATTCCAATAGCGATATTCAATACCCATAATCCGCTAGAATCAAAGTTAATTTTAATATCATCTATGTTGGTAATTTGATCAGTTTTTAAAAGCATATTCTATAATGTTAGCACCCATTTTCAACGCTTTTTCTCGCACTTCTTTAGGGTTGTTGTGTACAATGGTATCTTCCCAGCCATCACTTAAATCAGATTCGTAATCATAAAAACAAATTAATCTGCCTTTATAAAATAGTCCAAAACCTTGTGGTCGCTTTTTATCATGTTCATGAATTTTAGGCAATCCGTTTTTAAATGAAAAAGTCTGATTGTATATGGGATGATTCTTAGATATTTCTTGAAATTTTAATTCAGGAAACACTTTCTTAAGTTCTCTTCGTATAAATGTATCCAATCCGTAATTATCAGAGATGTGTAAGAAACCGCCAGAAACTAAATAGTTACGCAAATTTTTTGCTTCATCTTTAGAAAAATAGACATTTCCATGTCCGGTTAAAAAAACAATAGGGAAATTAAAAATAGCTGCATCACCAACTGTTACAGTAGTTGGGTTTTTATTAATGTTAGTTTTAGCGTTTTTGTTTGTAAATTCAATTAAGTTGGGTAACGCTGTAGGATTTGAATACCAATCTCCGCCACCATTGTATTTTAAAACTGCAATTTCTTGCCCATTTATTGAAATTGAAAAAATAAAGAAAATGAATAGTAATAATCGCTTCATTAAGGAAATTATAATTGAATTTGAAGCAAGATAGTAAAATATTGATTAACTCAATTCATTAATCAATGCTACGGTCTGTGTCACAACCACACCAGCAGTTTCAGTACGTAGCCTGCTTTCTCCTAAAGTTACTGGAGAGAATTTATGTTCCAATGCTTTTTCAATTTCTGCAGGAGAAAAATCACCTTCAGGGCCAATTAAAATAACAATATTTGTATTAGTTTTAATCGTTTTTGCGAACGGTTTTTTATCCAATTCTTCACAATGAGCAATATACAAATCGCCATCAAAATCTTGCTTGATAAAATCAGAAAACTTGATAGGTTCATGTAGTTTAGGCAGCACAAACTTCAACGATTGTTTCATTGCAGATTGTAGAATTTTATCCAATCTTTCAGTTTTTAGAACCGTTCTTTCAGAGTTCGAGCAAATAATAGGCGTTATTTCATCAATACCAATTTCTGTTGCTTTTTCTAAAAACCATTCTAATCTATCGTTGTTTTTAGTAGGTGCAATGGCAATATGTAACTTATAATTCCAAGGTTTTGGTTTGGCCTCAGTATTTACAACTTCTACCAAACATCTTTTGTCGTTAGCCAATAATATTTGTACAGTTAATAATTCATTTTTGCCATTGGTAATGTGTAAAAGGTCTCCTTCTTTTTTTCGCAATGCTTTTACAATATGTCTACTCTCAGTTTTATCAAAAGTAAACTGAGAATCTGTTGAAGTAATATCTTTGTTGTAAAATAACTGCATTAAATATCTAATCTATAGGTTCTACGTCTTTTGTGTGTAACTGGGTTAAAGTTTTTCCAGATTTTATGAATGGCCTCGTTTTCTTCTAGCTCAGGAGTTCTAACCATGCTTTTTACCCCTTTAAGATTACACACTTTTGTGTATTCATCAAAAATAATGGCTGTAACACCTTTGTTTTTATAGCTGTCTTCAACTCCAATTAAATAGGAAGTCACTGCTTCTGGATTCTTTCTTGCCTTTAATAAATGAAAAATACCGAAGGGAAATAACTTTCCATTTGCTTTTTGTAATGCTTTAGAAAATGAAGGCATAATAATAGCAAAAGCTACTAGTTTTTTATTTTCATCAACTACAAATTTGATGAATTCAGGGTTGATGAAACCTATATATCGCTTTTTAAAATAAGCTATTTGTGCATCAGAAATAGGAACAAAAGATGATAATTTTGAATAGGTTTTGCTAAACAAGTCAAACATTTCATCAACATAGGGCATAATATCTTTTGTTTTGGTGAAATTTAAAGGAGTCAGTTTATATCGGTGTTTTACTACATTTGCAATTCTCTCATAATAGGCAGCATCAATATTGCTGATTAAAAATTTATTTTCTAAGTATTCTTTCTCTTTCCTATAGCCAAGTTGTTCTAAATGATTCTTGTAATAAGGTTGAGAATACCAAGTAATCATCGTTCCAATATGATCAAAGCCTTCAATAAGAACACCAACTTTATCAAGGTTAGAAAATCCAACAGGGCCTTCAATATATTTTAGATTATTTTGAAACCCAATTTCCTTGACTTTCTCTAAAAGAATTCTACTAACTTCTATATCATCAATTACATCATACCAGCCAAAACGCATTTTTTGTATGCCTTGTTTTTCAGTTTCATATTTGTTAATGATTGCTGCTACACGACCTACAATTTTTTCGTTTTTGAGAGCGATAAAAAAACGAGCCTCAGCATGCTCAAAAGCAGGATTCTCATTTTTGTCAAGCGTATCTAGCTCATCTTTAATAATTGGTGGAACCCAAAATTGGTTCCTTTTATATAGTGAAAAAGGAAAAGTAACAAACTGTTTCAATTCCTTTCTTGTAAAAATTTCTTGAATGGTAATCATAGGGTAAATATACAAAATGTACAATTGCTAATTGTCGTTTTTAGTATCGTCTTTCTTTTTAGTGTCGTTCTTCTTTTTAGTGCTTTTTTTCTTCTTTTTCTTTCCTTTTAAGAAGCTAAAAAAACCACCTTTTTTCTTTTTACTATTTTTCTTTATTGCTTTTTGAGTTGTAGATTGTATTCTTTTTCTAGCGGGTCTTTTACGCTTAAATGTACTTTCTTTAGCCTTTTCTTCTTTTTTCTTTTTAAAGTTAAAAAAGTCAGTTATTTTTTCGAAAAACCTTCCAAAGAATTTTTTATTTTTGTTATTAATTGGTTGTATAGGTATAATTTCATTTCCGTTTTTATCGACTTCTTTAAAAGGAACTATATGCCTGTCTAAACGAAATGAAAAGCCAATTGCTGCATAATGCTCAGTAGTTTTTCCATTAAAATGAAGTCGGGTAGAAGCGTCTATTTGAAAATGTCTACTAGATAAATAAGCAATTCCAACGCCAAAATCATTGTTAATTTGGTATTTACTATAACTTCCTTTGTGTTCTAAAAAAGTAGACCAATCCTTGTTTAAAGAATACGTTCCTGTTAAAATATATGAGATTTCAGAATAGTCACTTCCAATATTATCGTAAAAAATATTGGTAACAACATTAAGCTTTTTACTCAGATTATTTTGTAATAAAACTCCAACTTTAGGAGTCATTCCTTCTAATTTATAAATGTCACCAACAAAGTTTGTGTTAAGACCTACATATACTGCAACAGATGGAATGGCTCTTTTCCAATCAAATGCATGGCGTCTTTTCCAGCTTCTAATCTCTTTAGACTTGTCTTCATACTCTTTTTCATACACCAAGTACTTAGCCCCAACACTAAAATTGCTTAGGCCTTTGGTGAAATAATGAGAGGTGAAAACATTTTTAAAAGCCACCTTATCATTTTGAAAAGAAAGATTTGTATTAAACTCTAGCTTTTCTTTAAAAAAAGAAGTTCTAAAAACTACATTAGTGCCAAATGATCTTGGAATGGTAAAAGTTCTAACAATTTGTGTCGAATTAAAAAAGAGTCCCATTTCTAATTGATAAATACCTTTCCCAACGCTATATGGACTTTCAGAAAAACCAGGCCTGTTAGAGTTAATAACGTTGGTATATTGAGCATTTAGTAGATAACTGCTACATAAAAAAAAGAAAAGAAGAATCTTTTTACTCATATTCATTTTTGGGGTGATTTATTAGCAAGATTCTTTCTGTTTTGCCAATAGACACAAACATACAGCAAAAATACCACACGTCATATTCAAGAAAATGCTTTTTTAAGCTTTTACTAAAGTTTTTTGTATATTCTTAACGTTAAAGTTGAATTCAAATTGTTACTTTTGATTTTATTTAATTGAAATATGCAGGAAGCAGGACCTATGAATTTTTTTAGAACTATAATAATCATTGTATTAATTTACTATATATTTAAATTTTTGGCGAAGTTGTTTGCGCCGTATTTGATGAAAAAGATGGTGCATAAAATGCAAGAAAAAGCACAAAATCAGCAACAGAATCAGAGGCAGCAACCAAATGTGAAAGAAGGAGAAACGAGTATTGATAAAAAGCCTTTGAAAACAAATCAAAGCAATAACACTGTTGGAGAATATGTTGATTATGAAGATTTAGATTGATATGAAAATTAAGCAACTAGTACCTTACCTAATAGCAATTGTCATTTTTATAATTGCGTCAATTACTTATTTTAATCCAGTTTTAAAAGGACAAAAAATTAAACAGAGTGATATAACTCAGTTTAGAGGAATGTCTAAAGAGATTGTAGATTATAGAGCTGAGAAAGGAGAAGAGCCCTATTGGACAGGAGCTGCTTTTAGTGGAATGCCTGCCTATCAATTAAGTGCATACTACCCAAATGATTTTATTAAAAAGGTAGATAGCTTATTTCGATTCTTACCAAGACCAGCTGATTATCTTTTCTTGTATTTCTTAGGGTTTTTATTATTGCTTACCGCGTTAAATGCCGAATGGAAACTATCCGTTTTAGGTGCTTTGGCATTTGGTTTCTCAACATATTTGATCATCATCTTTGGTGCAGGGCATAATGCAAAAGCACATGCAATTGGATATATGCCAATGGTGTTGGCTGGTGTTATATGGGTTTTTAAACGAAAATATTTACTTGGATTTATTGTTACTGCGTTAGCAATGGCATTAGAAATAAGTACGAATCACCCACAAATGACATATTATCTAGGGTTTATAATCTTGATTTTAGGAATTGTAAAATTGATTGAAGCTATAAAAGAGAAAGCCTATGTGCCTTTTGCAAAACAATCTGTAGTGATTCTATTTGCAATGATTTTAGGTTTGGGAGTTAATTCGACCAGGTTAATGGCAATGAAAGAGTATGCAGATGCCAGTACACGAGGAAAAACTGCATTAACAATTGAACCAGATGGTTCGCCTAAAAAAGTAACTCATGGGTTATCAAAAGAGTATATCACAGAATATAGCTATGGATTAACTGAAACATTTAACCTGTTTATTCCGCGTTTTATGGGTGGAGGAACTGTTGAAAGTTTAGATAAAGATTCAGAATATTATAAAGCATTTAAAGCTAAGTATGGAGCTAAAGCTGCAGATGAATACTCTAAACAAGTATTAACCTATTGGGGAGATCAGACCATAATTGAAGCTCCTGCTTATATTGGAGCAGTACTTATATTTCTGTTTTTCTTAGGTGCGTTTTTAGTGGATGGTACTTTAAAGAAATGGTTAGTTGCAGCAACAATTTTTTCTATTGTATTAAGTTGGGGTAAAAATTTTAATATTATAACCAATCTGTTTATTGACTATATGCCGTTATACAATAAGTTTAGAGCGGTTTCTTCAATACAAGTTATAGCAGAAATTTGTATGCCTCTTTTAGGGATATTAGCATTAAAAAAATTCTTCTCTAAAAATGTTTCAAATGAAAATAAGAAAGCTGCACTTAAAAAAGCATTTTATATACTTGGCGGAATTTCAGTTTTCTTTATGCTTTTCGGATCTAGTTTGTTCGCCTTTGAAGGGATTAGAGATGGCAGTTTAAAACAATATAATATAACAGGTTTAACAGAAGCATTGATTTCTGATAGAAAATCGATGTTGTTTCAAGATAGTTTGAGGTCTTTGATTTTGGTTTCGATAGCTTTTGGGGTTTTATGGTTGTTTATCAAAAATAAACTGAATCAAACCAAAGTAATTGTTGCTTTTGGGGTACTTATTTTATTCGATTTAGTTTCTATAGATACTAAGTATGTAAACAAAGACTCTTTTGAGCGTGCAAAAAACATAGAGGTGCCATTTCAAAAAACGACAATCGATAAAGAAATATTAAAGGATAAAAGCCATTATAGAGTTGCAGACTTTAATTCAAGTCCAATGCAAGATGGTAGAACATCCTACTTTCATAATTCAATTGGTGGTTATCACGCTGCTAAAATGGGGCGTTATCAAGAACTGTTTGATTATCAAATGACCTCTAAGGTCAATATGGAAGTATTGAACATGTTAAATGCAAAGTATATTATTTTTCCAAATCAAGGAAAACCAGCATTGCAACAAAATCCAGAAGCTAATGGTAATGCATGGTTTGTTTCTAATGTTAGTTTTGTGAATTCTGCTGATGAAGAGATGAAAGTATTAGATTCGTTAAAAACAAAAGAAGAAGCTGTAGCAAGAAAAGGGACTTATATAGAAGGAAATCTTGTATTTGAAAAAGATTCGACAGCAACGATTCAATTAACAAACTATGATGTAACTAGTTTAACATATCAAACTAATGCAGCTAAACCTCAATTTGCAGTATTTTCTGAGATCTATTATAAAAATGGATGGAACGCGTATATAGATGGTGAGTTAACACCACATTACAGAGTGAATTACGTGTTGCGTGGAATGGAAATTCCTGTAGGAAAACATGTCGTAGAATTTAAATTTGAACCAACAATAATACAAAAAGGAAATACGATTACTTTAATAAGTTATTTCTTCTTATTGGTAATCCCAATGGGATGGATCTATTATGAAAAGAAAAGGAAAAAATAGAATCAATTATTTTTTTAAACCTTTTATATATACTGATGGAGTACATTTCATTTGTTTTTTAAATGCTCTCGTAAAAGCAGATGCATTTGTGTATCCTATTTCTTCAGCTAATGTTTGAATAGTGTATTTTTTGTATTTTTTATCAGTTTCTAGCTTCTGTATTAAATAGTTGATTCTTAACTCCAGTAAATATTGCTTAAAGCTTGTGTTTTTATTTTTGTTTATTATAAAAGATAGATAAGAGGTATTGGTTTTTAGTTTCTTAGCTAAATCAATAATGCTAAAATTTGTATCTAAAAAAAGTGTAGAGTTTTCTAATCCCTTTAATTCTTTTAGTATTCTATTCTCTAGGATTTTATCAATATTATAATCTATTTTTTTAGTTTTAATAAGGCTTTTATCCGTTTCAGCATTAATTTGCACATTCTTGGTCTTATTAACTTTTCTCTTTTTCGAAATGTATATAATAAAACATAAAAAAACAACAATTGTGCCCAGTAGGAAATACATCAATACTTGTTTGCTATTTGCTTTGTTAATAGCTGATTTATTTTCTTTTTTTATTTTTTCAAAATCATATAAATAATGAGTTTTACTTGTTTTGAAAATATTACTTTCAAGCTCACTCAGTTCTTTTAAAACTAATTCGTTGTATTTATAGGCGCTATCTGATTTATTTAGGTTTTTGTATTTTTTTGCAAGTACATCATAGATAACAATTCTATTTTTTTTAGTACTTGGAGTGATTTTGCTGTCATTTAAATATAAGTCACTATAACGTAAAGTGGAATCAGTATTTTGTAAGTTATAATAGGTAATTGATTTGTAGAATATGTAATCTTTTGCCGTATAGTTTTTTTCTTTTGAGGTAAATGTATTCATTAGATCTAAAGCCTTCTGATAACAGTTCTGCTTAATTAAAACTTTTACCCTGTTTAAATTATAGAAGGGTTTTGAGTTTTCATGAGGTGGGTCAAATTTTTTTGCTTCATCATATGCTTTTTTATAATACACAAAAGCCGAATCTAAAGATGGATCTGTAATACGGTTTTTACCTTTGTTATAGTAAGCGTCACCTATAATATTATAAGCACTACTTTTTTGTAGTGTTATTGTGTATTTTTCCTTTTTTGTTAGCGTGAATTTAGATTCGTCAAAGCGACTTAATGCAAGTTGGAGTATTTTTATTGCTTCATCATTAAAACCAAGTATTTCTTTTATTAAAGCTGTGCTGGAAGTATTTGATAGTTTTCGAATGTGGTATTTGACCCCTTCTTTCGATAAATCTTTAAATAACTCTTTCTTGAGTTTTAAGTATTCTAACGCTTCATTATAACTGTTTGTATTCTTTTTTATCCAAAAGAGTCTTCCTAAAAGATTAAACTTAGTTCTTTTTTCACACGGTGTTTTGGTGGTTTTTAACGAGTCTAAAATTTTCAATGCTAAAATTTCAGATTTTTTATAATTCCCAATTTTATAGTACATATTAGATTCAATACTATAGCCTTTTATTTTTTCACATGGGTCTAAAGATTTTTGCATTCTCTTTGTAACCTTAATTAAGCTGTCAATATGAAGATTTGTAGCTCTGTAGTAATCTATATCCTTTAGGAGGGTAGAATTATTTCTTTGTTTTTGAGCTTCATTTGTTAGCACAAAAGAGATTAAAAAAATAAAAAAGATTGATCGCTTTAACCTCATATTCTAAAACTTGTATTTTTGCTTTGTTTGCGCAAAATACAGGTTTTTATTTTAATAATATTAACTGCTTTTAAACTGTTTGATAATCAGGTGTTAAGGATTTTTGAGTTGTGCTTTTCATAAAAAGAAGAATACTTAATTTTCTTTGTAGTCAAATAGGTAATATATTTACGCAATCAACTTTTTTGAATTGAAAATTAAGAGTTTATTGCTATGAAAAAGGTTTTTTAGTTTTAAAAAAAAGTTGTGAAAAGGGAGTTATAAAGGAGGACATTTGTCCTCCTTTTTTGTTTTTTAAAAATCATTCGTTTAAACAACTTGTATTGTATAAATTTGTTTTTTTAATCGATTAGATTGCGTTATGAAAATAGGAATGATCTTAGATAAAGTTTTTCCACCTGATCCTAGGGTTGAAAACGAAGCAATAGAACTTATTAAAGCAGGTCATGAAGTTTTTTTATTCTGTTTAAGCTATACCAACCAGCCAAAAGATGCCTTAATTGATAAAATTCAAATTAGAAGGTATAATTCTAACAAGTTAGAATATAAATTATCAGCATTAGCATATACAGTTCCGTTTTACACGCTATTGATGCGAAAAAAAATTCATCATTTTTTACAGAAAAATAAAATTGAAGCAATTCATATTCATGATATAAGAATTGCGGAAGCAGTTTTTCAAGCAAATAAACAGAATAACTTACCAACTATTTTGGATTTACATGATAATATGCCAGAAGTAATGAAGTTGTATCCACATCTGCAGAAATTTCCGGGTAAGCAAATTATATCTCCAAAGAGATGGAAACAAAAAGAGGAGAGCTTTATTGAGAAATCAACAAAGGTTATAACCGTTTCACAAGAGTTTATTGATGAAGTTGTAGAAAGAACTAAAATTGAGTCAAGAAAAATTATTTTAGTACCAAATACGATTCGAAAAGCGTTTTATAAAGAGGCGATAATTGATCAGAACATCATTGATAGATATAAAGATGATTATGTGATTCTATATGTAGGAGATACTCATTTAAGAAGAGGTCTCCAGACCGCAATTAGGTCTATTAAAGAGCTGTCAAAAGATATTCAAAATTTAAAATTGGTTATAGTAGGGGCAAATACGACTGATACAATATTAAAAAATGAAGTAGTAGAGTTGGGAATAGAAAATTTTGTTGATTTTGAAGGTTGGCAAAATGTGAAATTATTTCCATCATATATAAAAGCTAGTTCAATTTGTATTTCTCCATTGCATAGGAATAAGCAACATGATGTTGCTTATGCAAATAAGATTTTTCAATATATGAGTTTTGCTAAACCAATTTTAGTTAGCAATGCAATAGCACAAAAAAAGTTAGTGGAAAGAGTGGGGTCCGGTTTAGTACATAAAGAAAAAGATGTTCGAGATTTCACAAAAAAAACTATTACTCTTTATAATAATAAAAAGTTATGTGTTGAATTAGGTGAAAAAGGGCAGCAGTTTATAGAAACTGAATTTTCTTGGGAGCAAACGTCTAAAAACTTAGTACATTTATACGATAACTTAGATAAGTGAAAGTATTAATTATTACATATTATTGGCCGCCTTCTGGTGGTTCTGGAGTTCAGCGTTGGTTAAAGTTTGTAAAGTATTTACAAGAATTTGGAATTGAACCAGTTGTTTATACGGTTTCAAACCCAAAATACCCAATATTAGATGCTACTTTAGAAGGCGAAATTCCAACGGATATTACAATTTTAAAACAGCCAATTTGGGAGCCAAACAATATTCTAAATTTTTTTAAGAAGAGTGAAACAAAAGAATCAGCGGGGTTTTTAAATCCAAATCCAGGTTTTGTAGGGAAAATACTTCAATATATAAGAGCCAATTATTTTATTCCAGATGCACGAAAGTTTTGGGTGAAGCCTTCAGTTAAATATTTAGAAAGTTACCTTTCAAAAAATGCTATTGATGCTATAATTACAACTGGTCCTCCACATAGTTTACATTTAATTGGATTGAAGTTAAAGAAGAAATTAAATGTAAAATGGATTTCAGACTTTAGAGATCCATGGACTGAAATAGATTACTTTGAACAATTACCATTAACAATTAACGCAACCAAGAGACATCATAAGTTAGAAGCAGAAGTTTTGAAGCAGTCAGATGCTGTTTTGGTAATTGGTAAAACAATGAAAGAAAAGTTTCTACAGTTTTCAAATTCAATTTATGTGCTTACCAATGGTTTTGATACGCAAGAAAATCAAAAAGAGACAACTTTAGATTCCAACTTTACCATTACACATATAGGGTTAATGAATGCGGACAGAAACCCGTATTCATTTTGGAAAGCCATTAAAGAAATTTCTGAAGAGAACTCTCAATTTGCTAAGGATTACCAAATTCAATTGGTTGGTAGTGTTGCGCCAGAGGTAACCGATTTGATTGCTAAATTTAAATTAGTAAATGTGAATGATGTAGGGTATTTATCACATAAAGAAGTGAAAGAGTATCAATGTAAATCGCAAGTATTGTTATTGGCTGTAAACAATGTGAAAAGTGCCAAAGGAATAATTACAGGGAAAATATTTGAGTACTTGCAAGCAAAACGTCCTATATTAGCTATTGGTCCAGAAGACGGTGATTTGGCAGAAATAATTAACGATACAAATTCTGGGGTTATTGTAGGTTTTAATGATGTTGAATCCATAAAGGACGAAGTGTTAAAATTGTATGCTTCCTTTAAAAAAGGAAACTTGAAAATTGATTCAAAAAACATCAATCAATACCACAGAAAGAATTTGACACAAGGACTTTCGGAAATAATTAAAGAAACCATTTCGTAAACATTTATGAAAAAAATAGTAACTATTTTAGGTGCAAGACCTCAATTCGTGAAAGCTGCGGTATTGAGTAGAGTAATACATGAGCATCAAGACATTGAAGAAATAATTGTGCATACAGGTCAGCATTTTGATGCAAACATGAGCGATGTGTTTTTTCGAGAAATGGAAATTCCAAAACCTGTATATAATTTAGAAATAAACAGTTTAGATCATGGAGCAATGACTGGTCAAATGTTAGAGAAAATAGAAGCTATCTTGAAAATTGAAAAGCCAGACGCTGTTGTTGTTTATGGAGATACAAATTCAACAATTGCAGGAGCTTTAGCTGCAAAAAAAATGCACATAAAAGTTATTCATATAGAAGCTGGTTTACGTTCTTTTAATATGAATATGCCAGAAGAGATAAATAGAATTTTAACGGATAGAATTTCTGACTTATTATGTTGTCCAACAGATTTAGCACTGTTAAACTTAAAAAATGAAGGCTTTGATAATTTACCAATTCAAATAGTAAAGAATGGAGATATTATGAAAGATGCTGTTCAATATTACAGTAAAAGGTCAGCAGAAAAATCAAACATAATTTCTGATTTAAATTTGAAGAAAAATGGATTCGTTTTAGCGACCATCCATCGACAAGAAAATACAGATGATGTTGAGAAATTGAAATTAATATTTGAAGCTTTAGAAGAAATTCATTCAACGTGTCAAGTAGTACTGCCAATACATCCAAGAACAAAAAAGATATTAGAAAAGCATCATTTTAAACCAAATATTATAATTGTAGACCCTGTTGGGTATTTTTCTATGTTAGAATTGTTAAAGCATTGTCAAATGGTGATTTCTGATAGCGGAGGATTGCAAAAAGAAGCATTTTTTAATAAAAAAAACTGTGTAATTGTTAGAGAGGAAACCGAATGGGTTGAATTGGTAGAAAATGGTTTTGCAGAAATTGTTGGGAGTAATAAAGCAAAAATTATAGGTGCTTTTAAAAAGTTTAAACGCCTAGAATCAGATTTTAATAAAGAATTATATGGTCATAACGTTGGTGAAAACATTCATCAATCTATAGTATCATTATTAAATAACTAGAATTCATTGGGAATTGTATTAAAACAGTCGTTTAAGAACACAATAATAACCTTTGCTGCTTTTGGTATTGGAGGCGCAAATGCATTGTTTTTGTATGTCAAATTTTTAGGTGATGAGTATTACGGTTTAGTCACGTATTTGTTGTCTACAGCAAACCTGTTGATGCCTTTAACAGCTTTTGGTGTTCAGTATTCAATTGTAAAATTCTATTCTTCTTATACCTCAAAATTAGAAAGAGATAAGTTTTTAAGTTCTTCTATGTTTTTTCCGTTGCTGATAGCGCTCCCATTTGGATTTGTAGGGGCTGTTTTTTATGAGCAAATAAGTACTTATTTCTCTATTGAGAACCCTATAGCAAAAGGTTTTACTTGGGTGGTTTACTTGGTTGCGATTGCAACTGCATATTTCGAGATTTTTTACGCTTGGGCAAAAGTTCAAATGCAATCTGTATTTGGAAATATTTTAAAAGAAATGTTTTCTAGAGCAGCAGTTATGATTCTGTTATTATTGGTTTATGCAGATGTCATTACCCAAATCGAGTTTATTTATTACCTAACCGGAGCTTATTTTATTAGAACGTTGGCAATGTTTTTATTTGCCTTAAAGTTATACAAGCCTAAGTTTACATTGCAATTACCAGATAACTATAAGGAAGTGTTTAAATACGCATCATATATTATTTTAGCGGGATCAGCAGGAGCGATATTAATAGATATAGATAAATTTATGATTCCGCAAAAGGAAGCCATAGAAATGGTTGCGTATTATGCAGTGGGAGTTTATATAGCATCTGTTGTAGAAGTCCCAGGGAGAGCAATGGCTCAAATTGTACAACCAATTACAGCAAAAGCTTTAAACGAGAATAATGTCACGGAAATAAATGCTTTATATAAAAGCACTTCAATAAATTTAGTGTTAATCTGTGGATTGCTTTTTTTGTTGATAAACCTAAATATTAATCAAGCATATTTGTTAATAGATGAAAAATATTCTGGTGGAGTTTTGGTTGTGTTGATGATTTCAGTTGCAAAACTATACACAATGTCGTTAGGTAATAATGGGGCAATCATTTCAAACTCTAAGTACTACAAAATTTTATTGCCTTATGCTATTGCTATGGCACTGTCGGTATACTTTTTAAATGATTGGCTAATTTCTGTTTTAAGTATGAATGGTGCTGCTTTGTCAACATTATTAGTCATTTTAATTTTCAATACAGTCAAAATATGGTATGTAAAGAAGAAGTTTAATGCGCAGCCTTACTCAGTTAAAACACTTTCACTATTTGTATTAATCATTGTGTTTTATTTTGTGTTCATTTTTTGGGACTTCTCTTTCCATCCAATAGTAAATATTATCTTAAAGAGTGCTCTAATAGCTGCTTGTTACTTGTTTGTTGTATTTAAACTTAAAATTTCTTCAGAATTGAATAACTTATTTATGAAGTTTATTAAAAGCAGTCAATAGAATCTGCAAGTATATGTAAAAGCAAAGCGATACCAATAACGCGTGTTTTTTTCCAGATGGCCAAAACTACATAAAGCATCATGGCATAAAATGTGTGCAAAGGGTGAAAGTTAATGCTACACCTCTCAGCATCAAAAATTGGGGTAGCTATTAGATGATCAACATCAATGATAATTGCAGCGATAAAAATAAGATATGTTTTTTTCCAATGTTCTCGAAAAAAAAGATATGCTATAAATCCTGGTACAATAAAATGAAAGCTATAATGTATTATAAATTTTAAATCCATGAGTTTATAAAAATAAAAAAGACTTGTATTTCTACAAGCCTTTTCTTAAAATAAATAACTAGGGGATAGTATTTAGTTTACTAGGGGATATTTATAGTGTAAAAATACAGTATAAATACCCGTTTTTTATTAACATATGTTAATAGATTATTATTCTTTTTTAGAATATAGCTCTTTACGAATTCTACTCAATTGGACTGCTGTAATACTTAGATAAGATGCAATATGATATTGTTGAATCAAATTTTCTATTTCGGGAATGTTAGTTTTTAATTTTAAATACCTTTCTGTGGCATTTAATACTGAAAGCTCATAAATTCTTTTTTCAGTTCTAATAAAAATACTTTCTAAAATTCTGTTGTAAAATAACGCTAAATCATGATGTTCTTCTGTGGATTTAATAAAAGAAGGAAAATTCCCTACTAAAATTTCAGAATCTGTTAAGCAATCATAGATTGCATCGGATGGCTTTTTAGTTATAAGAGAAGAAAGTGAACCAGATGTGGTAATAGGAATGTAAAGTGTTCTAATATGATCATTGCCTTTAGAGTCACGTATAAAACTTCTTAAAACACCACTTTTTAAAATATAAAAATTAGTTGGTATTTCTCCTTGATTTACAATAATATCTCCTTTTTTATAGGATTTCACCTGTATGTTTGATTCAAAAATTTTTCTAGATTTTTCTGAAAGATGAGGAGAGTATGCATTAATGAATCTTGTTACAAAATCCATGATTTGTGTATAATTTTGGTGAATTCAAATTTACTGTTTTTTTTCTAAAAAACTAATGCTATTTGGTCCTTCCATAAATAAAAGATCAAGCACAGAAAGGTTTTTTAGAAAACCATATTTGTCATCAAACATTTGAATATAGCTATCAAAATTTAGATCTAACTCTTGTTTTGCATTGGCTAAATATCGATATTCTTTTCCCGGTGTATCTAGGTATTCGTTTGTTTTGGTGTAGTGATTGTTAATCTGTAAAGCATCAGAAATAAAAAGGTAGGTGTCTATATTAAGGTCTAATAAGTATTTGTATTCTTTTGAAAAGAGAGGTAGTAGATCATCTTCATAAAACTCAAAAAAGGGCGAATTCCTGTAGGCAATTTGTAAAGATTTTAGATGTTGGCTTTGCCATGTTGATTTGTTGTCTATTAACGTGTCTTTGGTTTTCTTTTTTCCTGTTCCAGATAAATGCTTGATAGGGATGTTTAATAATTGCTTGCCGTTAGGACCGTATATATAACATCGAGTTCTGTAGGTTTGCTTTTGGAAATTATCTTCTACTTCAAAAAGTATTTCGTCAGAATTAGCTATTGCCATGTACTGAGAAATAGGAGAGAAGTATGTTGGTAAAAACAAGGCCATGTATTATTTTGTAGTTTTTTTCTTTTTGCGGTAATAATTTATGACAAAATACCCCATTAATGCGATTAAGAAAAATTTAAAGTAAGAAACAGGTTCCCCACTTCCTCCAACGGTGGTAAAAGTTCTATCCCAGCGAATAGATTTAATTTTTTCGCTAATATTAAATATTGAAATGTTCGGGTCCCAGCTTAAAAAAATAAATACAGGCTTTCCAACAACGTGATCAAAAGGAACAAAGCCCCAAGACCTTGCGTCTAAAGACATTTGCCTATTATCTCCCATCATCCAATAATAATCTTGTTTTATGGTGTATGAAGTAATTTCTTTTCCATTCAGGTAGTATTTATTATCAGCAATAGAAAAGTTATGACGCTCGTATCTTCTAATGATTTGTTCATAAAAAGGAATCGACTTTTCGTTTAACTCAATCACATCTCCTTCTTTTGGGATGTAAATAGGTCCGTAATTATCGTTGTTCCATTTATAAAATGGACTATGCGGAAAAATACTAGGGTCAAAAGTACCCTTTGGTTCTAGGTTTTTAGTAATACTTTTTACAATTGGGTTTTTAGAAATTAAAGCAGCTTCTTCATCCGTTAGATTTAATATAAACTCACCTTTGCTATTAGCGTTAAGTCTCCCATCTCTACCCCAAGAGGCTTCTCTGATATTATAACGTTTTAATGCTCCTCTGCTAAATTGTTGCCCACCAGTATTTACAGAAAATATGTACTGAGGCTTTGCTCTGTCAGGTAATACAGTTCTTTTACCATTAATGTATACGTATCCGCCTCTTACCTCTAAAGAATCTCCTGGAATACCAACACACCTTTTTACGTAATTAGTTTTCTTGTCAATAGGTTTATAGGTAAACTTGTTAGTATTGTCTCCCCACATTGTTTTTAAAGAATCTGCGGGCCAGCTAAAAACAACAATCTCATTGCGTTTTATATTCTGAATTCCTGGTAAACGCATATAGGGTAAAGATAATTTGTTTAACCATGATTCTTGATTTTTGGAATCAGAAACATAAGATTTTCCTAGAAAGGGTAAAGTGTCATGAACCATAGGTGCAGAAACAGCTGTCATTGGTACTCTAGCTCCATAATGGAATTTACTAACAAATAGAAAATCTCCAACATACAAAGATTTTTCTAATGAAGAAGTGGGTATTGTATATGGTTGCATAAAATAGGTGTGAACTAACGTAGCTGCTATAATTGCAAATGCAATAGAACTAATCCATTCTCCTAATGCTGTTCTAGGGTCTAAACTTCTGTCTTCAACATATTTTGCATCAGTAAAATAATTGAGGTAAAACAAATATAAACCTAGAGTTGCTATTACTAATATGGTATCGTGTCTTTTATAGTGTCCAAAACTTCTACAAGTTTCTACCCAAACTATAGGAAACATTAATAGATTTACAATTGGAATAAGTAACAAAATCACCCACCATTTTGGTCGGTTAATAATTTTCATTAAAATGATTGCGTTATAAACTGGAATAATTGCTTCCCAACCCTGTCTACCTGCTTTTATATAGAGTTTCCATGTAGCTAAAAAGTGAACTACTTGTATTGCTATAAAAAATATAAACCATTCAGTAAATGTCATAATGTATCTTTTTTTGTTTCTTTAGTTAGAAACGTACTTTCAATAATAATTAATAAGTCTCTTTTAATGCTGTTTGTTACATTCTTTAACCAATGTTTAACACATCTTTCATAGTAAAAACTCCTTCTCTGTTTAGTATCCATTCTGCAGCAACAACCGCCCCTAATGCAAATCCTTTTCTGCTGTGAGCAGTATGTGTAATCTCAATTGAATCTACTTCAGATGTATAATCTACAGTATGTGTTCCTGGAACATCAGGGATTCTTTTAGCTGTAATTGGGATGCTTTTTTCTGATATTTCTCCATCAAGTTCCCAGTTAGATTTAGAACTATTTTTAATAATTCCATCAGCTAAAGTAATTGCGGTTCCACTAGGAGCATCCAATTTTTTTGTATGATGAATTTCTTCCATAGTAATATTGTAATCACTTAAGTTGTTCATCATTTTAGCAAGCTGGTTGTTCAATTCAAAAAAGATGTTAACGCCTAAACTAAAGTTAGAAGCATAAATAAAAGCGCCTTTTTTATCGGTACATAAATCAACAGCTTCTTCATATTTTTCTAGCCAACCAGTAGTTCCAGAAATTACAGGAACATTATTGTTAATGCAATTTGAAATATTACGATATGCTGAAATAGGAATGCTAAAATCTATAGCAACATCAGCTAATTTAATATCAAAAGAAGCATCAGAATTTGTTTTTATAACAATTTCATGACCTCTTTGTAAAGCAATTTTTTCAATTTCTTTACCCATTCTTCCGTAACCTAATAATGCAATCTTCATTTAGAAAGAGAGTTTGAATTTTAATCCAACTTTCGGAATTTCAAATCTATTAGAATTTGAAATAATGGTTGGAGAAAACGATAAATTATCGTTTGTGTTAAATTGTAATAAATGCGCATTTACACTTGCTTCTACAATTTGTAATACATAAAATACAAGTGTAGTAAGTAATGATAAATCTCTATTGCTTTTTAAGGTTTTCTGAGCACTTATTAAACCGTTTCTAGAGATTAGTAATGAGCCATCAGTATTTGTGAATTCATCCTTTAAGCCAGCTTCACGCAATTTAAAAGCTGTTCTATATCTGTCGTATTCTTTATTGTTGTCTAAGTAAAAATAGATACTTGTTCCCATTGCTCCCCAAACCACAGGTGCTTTCCAATATTTTTTATTATATATCTGGCCCAATCCGGGTAAAATAGCAGAGTAAAAAGCAGCTTTTGAAGGAGATAAGGGATTAAAATAATTACTGTTAATTTTAATTGCTCCAGTTACCTTGATATTGTCTACTTGGGTTGAATCTTTTTGTGCATTGATGCCAAAAGACATAAATACAAGCAAAATGAAAAGTATTTTTTTTAGTGAGAACACTATTTCAAAAGGTTTTTAATTCGGTTAAAATCTTCTTCGGAAGAGAAAGGGATTGTCATTTTTCCTTTTCCTTTAGTGTTCGCAGAGACTTCTATTTTATGACCAAAAAATAGATTTAAATCAGGAATAGAGTCTTTAACAAAATTTGGTATTTGTTTTTCCTTTTTTACAGGTCTGTTGCTTTCTTTCAGATTCTTAACCAATTCTTCTGTTTGTCTAACAGATAGTTTGTCTTTTACAATTTTGGTATAAATATTTAATTGATTTTCATTTGAGTCAACACTAATTAATGCTCTACCATGCCCCATAGAAATAAAGCCGTCTCGCATTCCGGTTTGAATGATTGGATCTAATTTTAATAAACGCAAATAATTGGTTACTGTAGATCTTTTTTTACCAACTCTAACACTTAGTAGTTCTTGTGTCAACTGAATTTCATCAATTAAACGTTGATAAGAAAGTGCTACTTCTATTGGATCTAAGTTTTTACGTTGAATATTCTCTACCAATGCCATTTCTAGCATTTCTTGATCGTTCGCAATTCTAATATATGCAGGAACACTAGTGTTTCCAATTAATTTAGAAGCTCTAAATCTACGTTCTCCTGAAACTAGTTGAAATTTATTTCCTTCTAATTTACGTACAGTAATTGGTTGAATAACACCTAGTTCTTTTATAGAATTCGCTAATTCTGCTAAGGCTTCTTCATCAAAATAAGTTCTTGGTTGAAAAGGATTTACATCAATATTTTTCAATTCTATTTCAACGATACTCCCAACTAATTTGTCAGCATTTTTATCTGCTGCAGAATTAATGTCTACAGAATTCTCATTTAATAAAGCAGACAATCCTCTACCTAAAGCTTGTTTTTTTGTTGCTTTTGCCATTATGCGTTCTTCTTTATAATTTCGTTTGCCAAACTTAAATAATTCACTGCGCCTTTACTTGTAGCATCATATGCAATAATGCTTTCGCCATAACTTGGTGCTTCTCCTAAACGTGTATTTCTTCTAATGATTGTATCAAAAACCATAGTGCTAAAATGTTTTCTAACTTCTTCTACAACTTGATTAGATAGGCGTAAACGAGAATCAAACATCGTTAATAATAGGCCTTCAATGTCTAAATTTGGATTGTGTATATTTTGAATGCTCTTGATAGTGTTTAGCAATTTTCCTAATCCTTCCAATGCGAAATATTCACATTGAATAGGAATAATTACTGAATTTGCCGCAACTAAAGAGTTTAATGTAATTAAACCTAAAGAGGGAGCGCAATCAATTAAAATATAATCATAATCATGTGTTAGTTCATTTAATGATTTTTGTAGCATATATTCTCTTTGCTCCTTATCTACCAACTCAATTTCAATAGCAACTAAATCAATATGTGCTGGAATAATATCTACGTTTGGTGAACTTGTCTTTTGGATTGCATCTTTAGCAGAAGCGCTATGTTCTAAAACTTGATATGTTCCTATTTCTACAGCATCAACATCAATACCTAATCCAGAAGAAGCATTTGCTTGAGGGTCAGCATCAATCAATAGTACTTTTTTTTCCAATACACCTAAGGATGCAGCTAAATTAACAGATGTCGTCGTTTTACCAACACCACCTTTTTGATTTGCAATTGCTATGATTTTACCCATTAAATATATCTGATTTATAAAAAGTAAAAATACGATTATTTGCCGTTAATTAAAATCAAAGATGTTAACAAAATAATAAAAACATAAAAACCTGTTTAGCAGTTAGTTATGTTTATTATGTTGTTGATAATAAACATTTTTGAAAATAAAAAAACCGCTGAGTTATCAACGGTTTTAAATCATTTTTTTATGCTTTATTTGGAATGTTTTTTAGAACTTCTAAAAGAAATTTCCAGAATTTTTGAGTAGAAGAGATGCTTGCTCTTTCATCTGGAGAGTGTGCTCCTAATATTGTTGGGCCAAAAGATATCATATCCATTTCTGGATAATTTTGCCCTAAAATCCCACATTCTAAACCTGCGTGGCAAGCTGCTATTTTCGCTTTTTCTCCGTGCAATTTTTCGTATAATTTATCTAATACACGTAGTATTTCTGAATCTGTATTTGGTAGCCATCCGGGATACGCTCCGGAGTATTCAACATCAAATCCAGATAATTCAAAAGCAGCACAAAGTGAATTGGCTAAGTCGGTTTTATTACTTTCAGAAGAAGAACGTGTTAAACAATTTACTAGAATGTGTCCGTCTTTAACAACAATTTTAGCAATATTATTAGAGGTTTCTACCAGTCCAGCAATATCTGGACTCATTCTATAAACTCCATTTAAAGCTGCATGGATAGATTTTATAAATCCTTCTTGAGCTCCGTATTCCATAACCGTATTTGGAGTTTGAGTAGCAGAAATTGTAATGGATAAATTTGGTTCTAAGTTTTTGTATTCTGCTTTGATATCATTAATTAATTCATTCATTTCAAAAAAGAAAGGTTCTTTAGAAATTGTATCAATAACGATAGTTGCTTTGCTTTCTCTCGGAATAGCGTTACGCAAACTACCTCCATTTATTTCATGAACTCTTAAGCCGAAATTTTCCATTCCATCATATAAAACTCTATTCATAAGTTTGTTGGCATTACCCAATCCTTTGTGAATATCCATTCCAGAATGTCCTCCGTTTAATCCATTTATGGTAATTATCAGCGCAGTAACATTGTCTGTGGTTTTTTCTTGAGTGTATTCTCTTCGGGCAGTAACATCAATTCCACCAGCACAGCCCATTCCAATTTCATCATCTTCTTCTGTATCTAAATTCAATAAGACTTCTCCATCTAAATATCCGGCTTCTAATCCCATTGCGCCTGTCATTCCAGTTTCTTCATCAATTGTAAATAATGCTTCAATTGCTGGATGCTGAATCGTAGAAGATTCTAAAACACTCATTATAGCGGCAACACCTAAGCCATTATCTGCTCCTAAAGTAGTTCCTTTAGCGGTAATCCAATCACCATCAACATACATTTCAATCCCTTGTATGTCAAAATCAAAATCAGTATCAGAATTTTTTTGATGAACCATGTCTAAATGACTTTGCATTACCACGGTTTTTCTATTTTCCATTCCGGTAGTTGCTGGCTTTTTAATAATAACATTACCAACCTTGTCTATTACAGTTTTTAAGTTATGTTTTTTACCGAAAGCGACCATAAAGGCAATTACTCTTTCTTCTTTTTTTGAAGGACGAGGAACTGCGTTTAAGTCAGCAAAATTATTCCAAACAGTTGTAGGTTCTTGGTTTCTTATTTCTGAATTCATTCTGATTTATTTAGGCTTAATTTAGTGCTCAAATATACAATTATTTGTAGGTATTTAGTTTATTTCAAGAACTACATCGATAATATTTTTTCGTACTTTTTTTAAGTCTTTCATATAATCATCTTCCGCTCTAAAACCAACGGGTAATACTAATGCAGATTTTAAGTTGTATTTTTTTAAATCAAGAACTTCATCATATTTTTCGGGATTAAACCCTTCCATTGGACATGAGTCAATCTTTTCTATAGCAGCAACTGTTAGTAAATTACCAAGTGCAATATATGCTTGATTTTTCATCCAAAGAGCCAGTTGGCTTTCTGATTTATTAGAAATGTCTGTTTTTAAATAGTCTTTAAATGGAGTCAGAATTTCATCTGGTGTATTTCTTGTGTATTTAACTAAATCAAAATATTTTTCGATATCTTCTTCATTGATGTTGTCTTGCGTGCAAATTATAAGTACATGGGATGCTTGTGCCACTTGTTGCTGATTCCAAGAATGCGCTACTAATTGTTGTTGGATTTTTTTATTTTTAAGAACCACCAATTTTACAGGTTGTAAACCATAAGAAGTAGCAGTTAAATTAAATGCTGTTTTTAATGTATGTATTTGTTCTTCAGTTAGTGTTTTTTTGTCGTCAAACTTTTTTGCTGCATAACGCCACTCTAAGCTTTCTATAATATTCATTTAGTCTTCTTTTAGGGTACGAAAATACTATAATTTCGAGTTTTCGTACTTTATGTTTGATTGTAAATATTAATATCTGCATAGATTTTTTCTTTTGCAACGTTTTTTTTTATAAATTGAGTAGCGAAAAAGAAACATATTGCTATGAAACTTCCATTTATGAGTAGTCGATATTTAAGGGAATGAATCTATGGAAGCTGCATGTGACCAATTAATATATAATATAGACACGTGAAAGAAGATTTTCTTCATTATATATGGAAACATCAAATGTTTTCAAAAAGAAACCTAGTTACAATAGATGCTAAAAAAGTAATTATACGCAATGTAGGATTGCATAACCATAATTCTGGCCCTGATTTTTTTAATGCAAAAATTGAAATAGAAGATTTGGTTTGGGCTGGTAATGTTGAAATTCATGTAAAGTCTTCAGATTGGTATTTGCATGCACATGAAAATGATGTGAATTATGATACTGTTGTATTGCATGTTGTTTGGGAAGATGATGTCGAAATCTTTGACAAGAACAATCAGCCATTGCCAACAATAGAAATTTCTAATTTTATTTCAAATGATGTATTGGAAAACTATAATCGTTTGTTTTCTAAAGAGTTGCGTTGGATACCTTGTGAAAGATTAATTAACTCAGTTGATTCTTTTGTGATGAATAATTGGAAAATGCGACTCTATTTTGATCGACTAGAGGCTAAATCCAAATTAATAGACAATCTGCTTTTAGCGTCGAATAATGATTATGAAGCAGTGCTTTTTACATTGTTGATGAAGAACTTTGGTTTGAAAATAAATGGTGATTCATTTTTGAACCTCGCAAATTCAATTGATTTTTCAATCATAAGAAAAGAACAAAATGATGTATTAAAATTGAATGCGTTGTTGTTTGGACAGGCTGGGTTTTTAGACACGCATATTGAAGATGTTTATTATTTGAAATTAAAATCTGAATACAGGTATTTAAAACAGAAATATAGTTTGGTTTCCGTTGCCAATGGGCAATTTCAGTTTTTTAAAATGCGTCCAAGTAATTTTCCAACCATTAGAATTGCTCAAATAGTAGCTATGTATCATCGGCATCAGAGCTTATTTTCAAAATTGATGAGCTTTACAAGGTTAGAGGAGTTTTACGAGTTGTTTCATGTTTTGTTAAATGAATATTGGCAAACGCATTATACTTTTAATAAAACATCACCCAAAAAAGTAAAAAGAATTACAAAGCGTTTTGTGGATTTGTTATTGATTAACACCATTATTCCGTTAAAATTTAATCACTTAAAAAACTTAAATATGAATATTGATGAAGATTTTTTAAGTTTTTTAAAAATGATAAAAGCAGAAAAAAATGCAATTAAAATTAAAGCAGATAATGCGTTTGATTCTCAAGCGTTATTAGAGCTTAAAAACAACTATTGCGCAAAGAAACGTTGTTTACATTGCGCAATAGGTAATAGTTTATTGAGGAAAGCTTAATACAAGCTTTTGAATTTTGTTGGTTCCGCTTCATTCATAATTTGATATGCAGCTTCAAAAACGTCTTCTGGAGATGGTTTAGAGAAATAATCTCCATCTGTACCATAGGCAGGTCTGTGTGGTTTTGCTGTTAATGTGTATGGTTTGCTATCTAGATGTTGATACCCGTTTTGGTCTTCTAAGATCTCTTGCAATAAATAAGCTGAAGCTCCACCTGGAACATCTTCGTCTACAATTAATAGTCGGTTGGTTTTAGCTAAGCTTTTTACTGTGTCATGATTTAAATCAAAAGGCAATAAACTTTGTGCGTCAACAATTTCTATGTTGATTCCTACTTGCAATAAATCTTTAGCAGCTTCTTCTACTATTCTCAAAGTAGATCCATAAGAAACAACAGTAATATCTGTACCCTCTTTAATCGTTTCTACCTCTCCAATTGCAGTTTTAAATTCTCCTAAATTAGTTGGTAATTCTTCTTTTAAGCGGTACCCGTTTAAACATTCTATAACTAATGCAGGGTCATCTCCTTCTAAAAGAGTGTTGTAGAATCCGGCAGCTTTTGTCATGTTTCTTGGAACCAATACGTGAATTCCTCTTAGGTTATTTATGATTCCTCCCATTGGAGAACCAGAATGCCAAATTCCTTCTAATCTATGTCCGCGAGTTCTAATGATTAATGGTGCTTTTTGTTTACCTACAGTTCTGTATCTTAAAGTAGCTAAGTCATCACTCATTATTTGTAAAGCATACAATAGGTAATCTAAATATTGAATTTCTGCAATTGGTCTTAAACCTCTCATTGCCATTCCAATTCCTTGCCCTAAAATTGTAGCTTCTCTAATTCCTGTATCGGAAACTCTTGCTTCTCCAAATTTTTCTTGTAATCCTTCTAGACCTTGGTTAACATCTCCAATAAAACCAGCATCTTCACCAAAAATTAATACTTCAGGATATTTTTTAAGCAATGCGTCAAAATTATCTCTCATAATAACTCTGGCATCTACTAGGTTCTCTTCAGAACTGTAAGTAGGAGCTAAAGGACTAATGTCTGTTGGAGCTAATTCTGTTTGGCTTGTTAAATGTGTTGAGAAAAGGTTGTAACCGTTATCAATTTGTTGTTTGATGAATTTTTGTAGTGTTGTTTTTTCTGCAAAATTTTCATCTTTTACATAACGTAATGCTTTTCTACATGCAATTAAAATATCTTTTCTTATTGGTTCAGAAATGGCTTCTAAATCGTTTTTTAGTTTTGTGATAAATGAGCTATTACTACTTTTACTTGCTAAATTAGCTAAGTGTGCAATAGCAGGTGTTACTTCAATTTTTATCTCATCTAAATATGAGCTCCAAGCATTTCTTTTTGCTAAGCTAACGTGTTTTTTAGATTCTTTTTCAATGGTAATTAATTCTGCCTCAGAATCTACAAACTTTAATGTTTCTCCAGTTTCATCTTCTAATTCAAAATCTAAAATCCAAGACCTCATTTTAGCAAGACAATCAAAGTCTTTTTCCCATTGTAAACGTTCAGCATTTTTGTAACGTTCATGTGAGCCAGAAGTTGAATGTCCTTGTGGTTGTGTTAATTCTTTTACGTGGATTAAAACAGGAACGTGCTCTTCTCTAGCTATTTTTGATGCTCTATTGTAAACGTCTATTAGTTGCACATAATCCCAACCATTGACAACTATAATTTCGTAACCATTATTTTTTTCATCTCTCTGGAATCCTTTTAAGATTTCTGAAATACTTTCTTTAGTGGTTTGGTATTTTGCATGTACAGAGATTCCATATTCATCATCCCAGACATTCATTACCATTGGTACTTGTAATACTCCAGCAGCATTAATTGTTTCAAAAAACAATCCTTCACTTGTACTTGCGTTTCCAATTGTACCCCAAGCAACTTCATTTCCTTTAACAGAGAAATTGGTGCTGTTTTCGAGTTCTTTTACTGTTCTGTATACTTTTGAAGCTTGTGCTAGTCCTAATAACCTTGGCATCTGTCCAGCAGTAGGAGAGATATCGGCACTAGAATTGTATTGTTGTGTTAAGTTTTTCCAATCTCCGTTTTCATCTAAACTATGAGTAGCAAAATGCCCTCCCATTTGACGACCTGCAGACATTGGATCTGCTTCTAAACTTGGATGTGCATATAAACCGGCAAAAAACTGTTGAGCTGTTAATTCTCCAATAGCCATCATAAAAGTTTGGTCTCTATAATAGCCAGATCTAAAATCTCCTTTTTGGAAAGCTTTTGCCATGGCTAATTGAGGAACCTCTTTACCGTCACCAAAGATTCCAAATTTGGCTTTCCCAGTAAGTACTTCTCTACGACCCAACAAACTACATTCTCTACTGATACGCGCAATTCTATAATCATTAAGGACTTCGTTACGGAAATCGATAAATGATAATTTTCCTGAACTAGAAATTACGGTGTCTTGTGTCATATGTAGTATGTTTTTTGTCTTTTGCAAAGGTAGGTTTTTTGATTGAAATTTAAAAATATATTATTTCATTGAGAATATCGTAAAATATTCAATCTCAAATAAGGTTATAATGTGAATTCTTCAATAAAAGAAGAGTTATAAAAAACCTCTTCTAAAAAAATTGTAAATAGCTGAAGGTTTCATGGTAAGAACAAACCGAATTTTACTAGCATACGCTTCTTGATTTATTTCCCAGCCTAAGTTTGAATACATGGGGAAATATACTTCTAAGATGTTATGGATAAAGTTAAATCTAACTCCGTTTTCGTACCCAAAATAAGTATTTTCACCTTTGTTTTTTAGAAATGCAACATCGTTGTAATATTCGGCCCATTTCCAAAGACCAATACTTGAATTGAAAGAAAACATAAATTGATTAGCGAACCTTGTTGGTAAAACAGATTTAAATCCGCCATCATTAATAATAAATTGTTGACTAAATATCCCAGAGTTTTCAGAGCGACCAAAATAATTTTGTTCAAATAAATAATCAGAAGGTCTATCTAAACCAAAACTAAAATAATTTCCACTTGTATTGTTATTTAAAAACACACCTCCAAAAAAACGAAAGTCCAATTGCCTATTGCTAGATGTTAAAGATCTAAATCTAATGTCTGTAGATATCTTTGTGAAGTTAGAAGCTATGTCTGCATTAAATTTATAGGAAACGCCCTTGATTATATTGGGTTTAGAGTATACGTATCTTAAATTTAAAATAGTGTATTTGTCTTGTTCTCTTGTAATCGTGTTTGGTGCAGGTTCTTTATTGATGTTTACTAGTTTTGTCATAAAGAACTTTCCACCCACATCTCTTAAACTTTTTCTTTTAAAAACAAATGAAACATAAGGGACAAAAATACTGTAAGAAAGTTCAGGAGCATAATGATAATTACTTGCAGCGACACCATATGTGATATTGTGCAATTTAGATTTCTCGAAAAATTGGCTATACATTACAGATGCTGAGCCTGTTAGGGTTTTGCTTTTAGTGGCGTATTTAGGGATAATTTTAAAGCTTAAATTTCTTTTAATTATTGGCTTGTTGTGTATTTTTAAACCAAGACTCAGTCCGTCATAATAATTGTAATCGATAACTGGTTGATAAAATAATTGATTGTAATAAGGATCTGATAAATCTTTTACAAGTCTAAGTTGTAACGGTTTGTTTATAAAACTTTTGTTGGTGTTTTTCCAATTATTTAAAGAGTTGTATTCAGGATATATTTGTTCGTAATTTAAAGAGACTTTATCAAAATCTCCTTTAGGTATGGTTACTGTTTTAGTAGAATCGATTCCGCTAACCCAAGTCTTGAATTTGATTTCTTTATTTTTAACGCCATATAATGCAACTGGAGCTGTAATATTTCTTTTATTTTTAATGATAATTTTTAAGGAGTCATTTTTAATGTTAACTTCTTTAATTGTGTAATCTATTTTTTTATTGGTGTTGATATAGTCTCCAAAAAACCAACTTAAATCTTTAACTGTTTTGGATGATATGATTGTTTGAAAGTCTGAGCTAGCGCTTAGCTTTAATTTATGAGAATGGTAAAATTCTTTAACAGCTATTTTTAGAATGCTATCACCTAAAAAACCATGTAAGTATTGTAGGCCTAATCCAGCTTTATATTTATTTCCAATCTTTCTGTTGAAATTAGATAGAGAATCTAATTGTGTAGTCAGTGATTGATCTAAAAATTTACGCGTAATAAATTGGTATACAAAAGGATATTTGTCGTTGAAGTTTAATTTTGAGACGTTAAACTTCTTTAACAACCAGGTATCTGAAATAGTACCTAGAAGTTTTACTTCTGGATAATATTTCTTGACATACTCCATTAGTAGGTACGCTTGAATTCCATCTATTAGCCAATAATCGGTCCTTCTGTTAAGTAATAAAGTGTTGTCAATGTATTTCTTTGTAAGTGCTTTAAATAAGGTTAGGTCTCTGTCAAAAACGTCAGAAAAAGTGTTTAGAAATCTTGGCAGTTGATTGAGTCCATATATGGGGTTTTTCTTTTGTGTGATTTCATCAATGAAAATTTCTTGATGTGGATATTTGCCTAAGAAATTTTCTATGAAATTGATTTCTCTGTTTAAAATACTTGTAGCTAACGTCTTGTTTAATTCTTTAAAAGGGATGTCTGTAATTACATCAAGGTTTTTTGTTTTGTACTTAATAAATCGGTTGTTTTTGTCTATATTTATTAGAATATCTGTTTTGTTTTTTCCTTGAAAACTAAAGGATGTATTTCCTTTTTTTTGTAACGATAAATTAGTCGTAATAAAATAGTTTTCAGGAATCTTAAAGTTGATGTTGTAATTTGTAGCATCAATTAATAAATCATCAATATTTAAATGACTCATCAACTGCCAGCTTTTATTGTGAACAGCCGGAGCTAAATACCAATAACGCAAATGATAACCGGTGGCGGTTTTTCCGTATCCAGTAAATTTAGCATCAGGAATCTTTACAGTATAAGTAGCATTAATAATAATTGAATCATTTGGGCTTAAGCTATTGTTTAAGTCTAGTCTAATAATGTCTTCTTGATTCTTCTTAAAGGAGAAATTGATGTTTTTGTAATTGGCAGTAAGGTTTAATATTTTAGTAAATCCACGTTCTTTTTCTTTGGCAAAATACAGTGACTTTTTGTAATCTTCAATTAACCTTTTGGATAATGGTGTTTTTCTATTCTTAAAACCATTCTGCCAATTGTGAAGGTAAATTTGATCTAATTTTTTATTGGTGTTATTGTAGAAAACTATTTCTTGCTGAATTTTTATTACATCCGTTTTATCATCTATTGCGGCATCAATTTTTATCGAGTTTGTTTGTGTATACATGCCAAACGAACAGCAAAAGAGCGCAATAAAAAGGAGTAGTTTCTGTTTCAAAACGGGTGTTCTATATAAGAAAACCTGCTATTCTGAATTATATTTTAAAAATAGCAGGAGAACTTTTATTTAAAAGTTTGGTTTTAAGCTGTATTTAGAGTAGAATCTATTTAAGTGATCAATTGCTTCATCAGCAGTGTCAACAATTCTAAATAAATTTAAATCTTCTTCACTAATATTTCCTTCAGCGATTAACGTTTTCTTAATCCAATCTAGTAAGCCTCCCCAGAAATCTTTCCCAACCAAAATAATAGGGAAACGTCCAATTTTTTTAGTCTGAATTAAAGTAATTGCTTCAAATAATTCATCCATAGTACCAAAACCACCTGGCATTACAATAAATCCTTGAGAGTATTTTACAAACATTACTTTTCTAACGAAGAAATAATCAAACTCTAAGTTTTTGTCGCTATCAATCCAAGGATTGTAATGTTGTTCAAATGGTAATTCGATATTCAAACCTACAGAAGTTCCTTTTCCTCTATGAGCTCCTTTGTTACCAGCTTCCATAATTCCAGGTCCACCGCCAGTAATTACACCGTAGCCGTTCTGTGTTAATTTATATGCAACTTCTTCTGATAATTTGTAATATTTGTCTTCTGGTTTTGTTCTTGCAGATCCAAATATAGATACACAAGGTCCAATTTTACTTAGCTTTTCATATCCTTCAACAAATTCAGACATGATTTTAAATATCGCCCATGAATCATTTGTCTTTATCTGATTCCATGTTTTTTGTTCTAATTTTTCTCTAATTTTTCTGTCTTCATTCGGGTTCATAATCTTCCTTTTTATAATTAATTATTTAGATAAAAATTGCCGTAAATAAAATTTCGGCAAACATGCTAAGATAGTTCTTTTTTCAAAAACTTTGCAGTATAACTATAAGGATGGGTAGAAATTTCTTCTGGAGTTCCAGTACAAAGCACTTGACCACCGTTTTTACCACCTTCTAACCCGATGTCGATAATATAATCTGCTAATTTAACAACATCTAAATTGTGTTCAATAATTAGAACCGTATTCCCTTTGTCTGCAAGTTTGTTTAGTACGTTCATTAATACTCTAATATCTTCAAAGTGCAAGCCAGTGGTGGGTTCATCTAAAATATAAAAAGTATTACCCGTATCTCTTTTAGATAATTCTGAAGCTAATTTTATACGCTGTGCTTCTCCTCCAGAAAGTGTTGTTGATTGCTGTCCTAATGTAATGTAGCCTAAACCTACGTCTTTAATTGTTTTTATTTTGCGATAAATTTTCGGAACTTTTTCAAAGAAAACGACTGCTTCATTTATGGTCATCGCCAAAATATCTGAAATTGATTTCCCTTTGTAGCGTATTTCTAGCGTTTCTCTGTTAAAACGTTTTCCTTGGCAAGTTTCACATTCTACATGCACATCTGGTAGAAAATTCATTTCTATCACTCTAACGCCACCACCTTGACAGGTTTCGCATCTACCTCCGGTAACATTAAAAGAAAACCTTCCTGGTTTGTAACCTCTTATTGCTGCTTCTGGTGTACGTGCAAATAAGCTTCTTATTTCACCAAAAACCCCAGTATAAGTCGCTGGATTAGATCTAGGTGTTCTTCCAATAGGAGATTGATCTATGTCAATTACTTTGTCTACATGTTCTAGCCCTTTTATACTTTTATAAGGCATTGGTTTTTTTACACCTCTATAAATATGTGCATTTAAGATTGGGTATAATGTTTCGTTTATTAAAGTAGATTTACCGCTTCCAGAAACGCCTGTAACACAAATCATTTTTCCTAAAGGAAATTCTACAGAAACATTTTTTAAGTTATTTCCAGTTGCTCCTTTTAGTTGTATTTTATTTCCATTTCCCTTTCTTCTTTTCTTGGGGGTCGAAATTTCTTTTTTACCGGTGATGTAATCTGCTGTTAAAGTATCATGCTCTTTTAATTCTTCAAAAGTTCCTTCACTCACAATCTCTCCACCATGTCTTCCGGCTCCAGGCCCAATATCAAAAACAAAATCTGCAGCTTCAATCATGTCTTTATCATGTTCAACAACTAAAACAGAGTTTCCAAGATCTCTCAGTTTTATTAAAGAATCTATCAATTTTTGATTGTCTCTTTGGTGTAATCCAATACTAGGTTCGTCTAAAATATATAATACACCAACTAGTTGAGAGCCAATTTGTGTTGCTAATCGAATACGTTGTGCTTCTCCTCCAGATAATGATTTAGAAGTTCTATTTAGGTTTAAGTAGTCTAAGCCAACATCTAATAAAAACTGAATTCGGGTTTTAATCTCTTTTAAAATTTCTGAAGCAATAATCAATTGTCTTTCTGAGAGCTTGTCTTCTGCATTTTCAAACCAATTAGCCAATTCAGTAACATCCATTTTAGCTAAATCACTAATGTTCTTTCCTAGGATTTTAAAATATAAAGCTTCTTTCTTTAAACGATTACCATTACAAGAAGAGCAGGAGACTTCGTCCATAAAGTCTTTTGCCCATCTTTTAATAGAGGTAGAGTCGCTATCTTTATATTGACTTGTTATAAACGAAATAATACCTTCAAAATCTATTTCATAATTTCGTGTTACACCCATGGTTTTTGAAGCGACTTTAAATTTTTCGCTTCCTCCATTTAATATAATGTCTAATGCTTCTTTTGGTATTTTTTTGATTGGATCATTCAATTTGAATTTATATCGCTCGGCGATTAATTCTAATTGTTTAAAAATCCAGCTATTTTTTTGTTCTCCTAAAGGGACAATTCCACCGTTTTTAATTGAAATAGAATCGTCTAGAATTACTTTATTTAAGTTAACTTCATTGGTGATTCCTAATCCACTGCAAGCAGGACAAGCTCCTCTTGGGGAGTTGAATGAAAATGTATTTGGCTCAGGATTTGGATATGCAATTCCAGTTGTGGGGCACATTAAATCTCTACTAAAATATCTTGGTGTATTGGTTTCAAGATCAATAACCATTAAAATATTATTACCAGCATATAGCGCTGTTTTAATAGTTTCTTCTAATCTTTTTTCTACAGTATTGTTAACGATGATTCTGTCAATTACAACTTCAATATCATGCGTCTTGTATCTATCTAAACGCATTCCTTTTTCTATTTCTTTTATTTCTCCATCTATACGAACTCTTACAAAACCTTGTTTAGAAACTTGTTCAAACAATTCTCTATAATGTCCTTTTCTAGATTTTACTAAGGGAGCCAAAACTGCAATTTTTTTATCTTGAAAATCTGATAGAATTAATTCTTTAATTTTTTCATCAGAATAACTCACCATTTTTTCATCTGTATTGAAAGAGTATGCGTCGGCAGCTCTTGCAAATAGAAGTCTTAAAAAATCATAGATCTCTGTAATGGTTCCAACTGTAGAACGTGGACTTTTATTGGTGGTTTTTTGTTCAATAGAGATAACAGGAGATAACCCGTCAATTTTATCAACATCTGGTCTTTCTAAACCGCCAAGAAATTGTCTTGCATATGCAGAGAAGGTTTCAATATACCTACGTTGACCTTCTGCATATATAGTGTCAAATGCTAAAGATGATTTTCCACTGCCACTTAAACCAGTAATTACCACTAGTTTTTCTCTAGGGATTTTTACATCAATATTTTTTAAATTATGAGCTCTTGCTCCAAAAACTTCTATGTATTCTTGTTGTTTCAAAGTGGTGTTTTTAAGAAAAAAGCAAAGTTACACAAACCAATTTATTTTTTGCTAAAAACCAAAGAGCAATTCATCTTAATGTGCTATCTTGCATCTATAACATTTTTAAATGAGCTTTATTCATTCAGTTAGACATTACTTTGAACGCCATGGGTTTGCAGTCTCTTCAAGACTTGCAGATAGATTAGGTATGCGTGCTTTAAATGTAAGATTGTTCTTTATATACATCTCTTTTGTAACTGTAGGATTGTCATTTGGCTTGTATTTAACCTTGGCTTTTGTATTGCGTTTAAAAGATATGATTTACACCAAACGTAGCTCTGTATTTGATTTGTAAAGATGGTTTTTAAATCGAAATTATACAAAGCGCTTTTCTTTCTGTTGATTGTTATAACAGTCGGATTTTTGGGCTATTTATTTTTGTTCGATTTTACGGTTGTAAATGCTATTTACATGACGGTAATAACAATTTCTACTGTAGGTTTTAGTGAAGTTGTTCCTTTAAACGATGAAGAAAAAATATTTACGATATTTTTAATACTAACAAGTATTTCTGTTTTTGGATATGCGGTTTCAGCTTTTACAGAAGTGTTGGCGAGTGGAGAATTTTTTAAACAAATAAAACTGAAAAGAGTGCTACGAAAAATTGAAAAGTTAAAAAATCACACGATAGTTTGTGGTTATGGGCGTAACGGAATGCAGGCTATAATTAAGCTAAAAAATTATCAGAAAGAGCTTGTTGTAATAGAAAAAGATAAAGATTCGATTCAGATATTAGAAGCAGAAGGGATTTTATATGTAGAAGGAGATGCTACAACTGATGAAGTATTAATTAGTGCAGGGATTTCAAATGCAACGAACCTAATTACAGCATTGCCTTCAGACGCTGATAATTTATTTGTGGTTTTAACAGCTCATCAATTAAATAAAGCATGTAAAATAATTAGTAGAGCATCCAATCAATCTTCTTTTAGTAAATTAAAAATTGCAGGTGCAGACAATGTAATAATGCCAGATAAATTAGGTGGAGCACATATGGCTTCATTAGTAGTTACACCAGATGTGTTAGAGTTTGTAGATCGATTAACTATAGAAGGAGAAACTACAGCTAATTTAGAAGAGATTGCTGTAAACGATTTGCCAGACCTGTATTTAAACAAAACTATTTTAGATCTCGACTTGCGAAAAAAAACTGGTTGTACCGTAATAGGGTATAAAGAAGCCGATGGTAATTACATGATCAATCCAGAAGCGTCATTAAAATTATTAGTTGATACAAGCTTAATAGTTCTTGGAAGACCAGAGCAGATTCTTAAATTACGAGAGTTATTTTAATGATAAGAAAAGTTATCATCACTGGAAGCAATGGGTTGTTAGGTCAAAATCTTGTCAACTTGTTATTACAAGATAAAGTCAACTATGATGTTGTTGGTTTTTCTAAAGGAAAAAACAGAAGTGGGAGAAGCGATTTTCAATATGTGGATATTGATATTACCAATCAAGAATTACTCAAAGAAAAAGTTTTAGAAATCAATCCGAATTTTATAATAAATACAGCAGCAATGACAAACGTTGATGCTTGTGAAAAAGACAAAGAAGGGTGTTTTGATTTGAATGTAAACGTTGTTCAGTGTTTAAGAGATCTATCGGCTAAAATAAATGCACATTTAATTCATATTTCTACAGATTTTATTTTTGATGGTGAAAAAGGAAATTATACAGAAGACGACCTTCCAAACCCGTTAAGTTATTATGGAGAAACGAAGTTGCTTTCAGAACAATTACTGCAAAAATCAACAATAGACTTTATAGTTCTAAGAACCATATTGGTATATGGTTTGGTAAATGATATGAGTAGAAGCAATATTGTACTTTGGGTAAAAGAATCTTTAGAACAGCAAAAAGAAATCACCATGGTAGATGATCAATTTCGAACGCCAACCTATGTAGAAGATTTGGCATTGGCTTGTAAGTTGTCAATCGATAAAAAAGCGACAGGTATATACAATATTGCTAGTAATCAATTATTAAGTATCTATGAAATAGCTCAAGAAATAGCAAATACCTTTCAATTAAATAAGAATTTAATAAAGCCTATTTCTACTTCAGCACTCAATCAAACTGCTGCGAGACCTGTAAAAACTGGTTTTGACTTATCTAAAACTAATCGGGTTTTAGATTTCTTTCCTAAAACATTTAAAGAAGATTTACAAAGATTTAAATTAAAATTGATGTAAAATTCATATTTAACGTGTAAAAGTTGTCAAAAGCTCAATTTTTTATGATATTGCGCCTACTAATTTAATAAACTAACTTA